>Ga0334722_10000011_pt1 | contig 282360 bp, 220 predicted proteins | sample C3_bottom_MG_FD_207210 | JGI IMG/M metagenome (GOLD analysis project Ga0334722, IMG submission 207210) | Sediment microbial communities from Yellowstone Lake, YNP, Wyoming, USA - C3_bottom | ecosystem: Environmental > Aquatic > Freshwater > Lake > Sediment | place: USA: Wyoming | collected... | reverse complement strand
AATCAATGAGAAAGATTAGAGCTGTTGACAAACACAAAGCATCATGACATATTAGCACCACTCAGCGTCACATCGCGGGGTGGCCGAAATCACCGGAATAGATGGCCGATTTCGCCGGAATCCGGACTCGGGTACCTCAAAAGACTCAGCATTCCCACCTTATGGAGGAAGGAGATACAGATAATCACTGATGCGGGCCATTCACCTCATTGGGAGCAGCCGGAGACGTTTAACAACCTGCTGATGGAATTTATAAAGGATTGCTGCAGTTAGGTCTCGAAACAAAACATGCTACGCCAAAGTCAAGGATGTTTGACGGGGAACGTACACCTAATCTGATCGATTGGTTTCTGTCTCCAATTCTGACCATTGCTTCAGCTCGAGAACATATTCTTTCGGAAACTCATAGCGTTCAAGCGCATCCGTGATAGAACTGATATACCCTTCCCTTGATCTTCCCGGCGTACTGACAGCAGACACATATGCGAGCGCTATGACAGATTTATCTTCATTGGATTCTGTCTTGATCCTTACCTGTTTCTTTACAGTATGACCGTCGTTCACCCCTTCATACCAGTCCAGCAGCCGCTCGTCTTCGGGAGTAATGTCCCAAAGCAAACCGTACACCGTGGATGACACATTCTTAGCAATAGTAGCCATACCTCTGCTGTTGATAAGAAACCGATAGCCCTCAAGAACGGCCTTGCCACGCAGTTTGGACCCCGGGCATTGATTCCTCACCCGTTGCTTAATTATATTGATACCATATGCAAAATAGGCTTGTTTGATCATGACGATAATATATTCACTGACACAATCTCAAACTAATAAACACATTTATATACAGCTGCCGTTTTATTGTAAATACGTAAACATACGTATTTTTTTGCAAAGAGGCGCTAGCAATATAAACATTGGTAGTTGTTTTAATTGAGGCGTTCTTCAAGCAGGTTGTCCGAATACTGTTTTAAACCGAAATGAAACGGAAGTGCAAGGGAGGCGATGTAGATCAGCATTGGTCAGCGGAACTATACAGTATCCCGCATGCGGGCCATTCGCCTTATGGGGAGCAGCCGAAGAACTTATATTCTTATAGAAAATCACTACGGATTGCTGTCGTTAAGACCTAATGCGAGGGGTGGAGGGGGGGGGGCTGCCGCCACCCTCTCCTGACCTCTCCCATCAAGGGAGGACCAATAATGATCGTATAGCATGCTGCTGGTATTTCATATTAATTTCTACGTGCGGTTCTTCATAAACGCCTGGCGGAGGTCCTGAATATTCGGCTGTTGTTTTTGCTGCTGCTTCTGTTCCGGTTTTTGCTGCTGTTTCTGCTGTGGTTTCTGTTCTGTTGTTTGATGCTTCGCTTGCCTGCCATGGGACGCTTCCGGATTTTTTTTCAGCGACAACGAAATCCTCTTCCGAGCGACATCCACCTCAAGCACCGTGGCCATCACCTGTTGATGAACCTTCACCGCTTCATTCGCATCTTTGATGAACCGGTCCGAAAGCTGGCTGAGATGAGCAAGTCCATCCTGATGAACGCCGATGTCGATGAATGCACCGAAAGCAGTCACGTTTGTCACCACGCCCGGTAGTTTCATTCCCGGCATGACATCCTCTATTTTCTCGATACCCTCGGCAAAGCTGAACGCTTCAAATTTATCGCGCGGGTCCCTTCCCGGCTTCGCAAGTTCGGCCATGATGTCCTTGAGCGTGGGCAGCCCCACGGTCTCAGTCACATATTTGTTCAGATCGATGTTTTTTCTCACATCCTCTTTTTTCATCAAATCCCGGACCGTGCAGTTCAAGTCGTGCGCCATGGCGTCAACAATATGATAACTCTCGGGATGGACGGCGCTCATATCAAGGGGATTCCCGGCATCGCGAATGCGCAGGAAACCGGCAGCCTGTTCAAAGGTCTTCGGCCCGAGTTTGGGAACCTTTCTCAATTCCTCGCGTGAACGGAACGGGCCGTGTTGGTTGCGATGCTCGACGATGTTACCGGCGAGCTGCGGTCCAAGACCGGAAACATACATAAGCAGCTGCTTGCTTGAGGTGTTCACCTCGACCCCGACGGCATTCACGCAATTAACGACGACATCATCAAGACCCCGTTTGAGCGCGGCCTGGTCCACATCGTGCTGATACTGGCCAACGCCGATGGATTTCGCATCGATCTTTACGAGCTCTGCAAGCGGGTCCATCAGCCTTCGTCCGATCGACACCGCTCCCCGAACGGTCAGGTCCTGTTCCGGGAATTCTTCCCGCGCCACATCAGACGCTGAGTAGATCGACGCGCCGCTTTCATTCACCATCACCACCTGGATCGTGGCAGGCAGGCCGAGTTGTTTTACGAACGCTTCAGTTTCGCGCCCTGCTGTGCCGTTGCCGATCGCAATAGCTTCGACACCAAAACGCTGGCACAAAGCCGCTATCTTGATGCCCGCATCTCCGACGCCCTTCTCGGTAAAATGCGGATACACAACATCGGTAAACAGCAATTTCCCCTGTTTATCAACACAGACTACTTTGCACCCGGTCCGGAACCCCGGGTCGATCGCCAGCACATTCTTCTGCCCGAGCGGCGGCGCGAGCAGAAGTTGACGAAGGTTTTCGGCAAAAACACGAATAGCCTCTGCATCGGCCCGCTCCTTTGCCGCCAGACGGATCTCCGTCTCGATGGAGAGTGACAAGAGGCGCTTGTAACTGTCGTGGACAGCCGCCTTGACCTGTTGGGAAGAGGGATTCTCTCCCTTGACAAAGAGCTTTTCGAGAAGCAACAGCGCCTCTTCCTCGGGCGGCTGCGCGCGCAAGATCAGAAAGCCTTCTTTTTCGCCGCGCCGCATGGCAAGAATGCGGTGTGACGGCGCTGTCGCGATCGGCTCTTCCCAATCAAAGTAATCCTTAAATTTAACGCCCTCGACTTCTTTGCTGCTCAACACCCGCGTTTTGAACACGCCTTTTGATGAATACAGCTCGCGCATCCGCGCCCGTGCCTGCATGTCTTCGTTCACCTGCTCGGCGATGATATCACGGGCCCCGGAAAGCGCGTCCTCAGCAGTTTCAACGCCCTTTTCCGCGTCCACAAAAGCTGCTGCCGCTGCGAGCGGATCGATACCCGGATCCTGCAGCAGCACCTGCTGCGCCAGCGGCTCAAGACCTTTCTCTTTTGCGATCATCGCCCGCGTGCGCCGCTTAGGCCGATACGGCAAATAGATGTCCTCCAGGATGGTAAGCGTTTCAGCGGCAAGGACCTTTGCCTTCAGCTCATCCGTCAGCTTTCCGGTTTCCTCGAGCGACTTCAGAATTGCCTCGCGTCGTTTGTCCAGCTCCCTCAGCTGTTCCAGCCGGTCTCGGATGGCCAGCACCGCTACCTCGTCAAGAGAACCGGTAACTTCCTTGCGATAGCGGGATATGAATGGTATGGTGGCGCCTTCGTCGAGCAAAACTGCGCACGCCATTACCTGCTTTACGTTGATCGAGAGCTCCATTGCTATGGTAATGATATGTTCCGGGTTCATGGTTTTCCTTTTATATCTATTTAGTACAATTTGGTGCGGCGCGTTTGGGAAACGCGCCCTACAACAGCACCTATATAAAATCGTAGGGACCGTTCCCCGAACGGTCCCTACTATTTTAGTGATTTTGCGCCCTATTTGGTTGCGTATTATTGACCTGAATAGTTGCTTCCTTTTTTACTTTTTCGTCGCCACCACAGCAATGTTCCAGGCGTACTGCTTCATGAAAGGTATCCGTTTGAGCACTTTGTCTATTTTTTCAAGTCTGAGGTAAGCGGGGCGCAGCCGTTCCTCTTCAAAGATGATTTTCTTCCAGTATCGTTCCTTGTTCGGATCTACACGTTCAATGAGATAAAAACGAAGAAAGATCCAGAGGGTGCTGAGCCAGAAAGTGTCATATTCAACCTTTGCAAAAAGGTTCCTGACAAACTTCACGATATTGATGGAAAGAGGCTTCTCGTCCCTGCTCCTTACGTCCGTCGCCATTCTGCGGTAGACATTGATGACCGGATTATGCTTTAAAGGGTCCCAGAAACAGGCTTTGCCTCCGGGTTTCAGCACGCGAAGTATCTCCCGGAGCGTCGCTTCGGGGTCCACATGGTGAAGAAGATTGGCTGCGTAAACGATATCAAATGACGCATCGGGAAAATCGATGGCCATGGCATTCACGACCTTACCCTGCACACGAACATGGTGAAATGCAGCAAGCTTGAGCGCGGTATTTACCATCCCCTGCGAGACATCGGCGGCCACACAATCCGCCCCCTTTTTCGCAAAATACACACTGTTCTCCCCTGCTCCGCACCCGAGGTCGAGGATGCGTTTGCCGTGAAGATCGCCGACCCTGCTCATGATAAACCGGTTTTCCGGGGACGTGGATGCTTCAAAGTGCGCTTCAACAGGAAGGTGTTCGACATCGATCTCGGACGCCCATTGGTCGTGATGTTTTATTTCACGCTCGAGCGCTTCCGGGGATGAGGGAGCGTGTTCAGTCATTGTTTCGCAGCTCGCTGTTTAATATTTTTTCGGACAATGCCACTTCCCTTATCGTGGGATCCAGCCCGATCGGGTTAACATTGCGCACCTCGGCGATCCAGTAGATCGGCCGCTGCTGGCCCTGCTCGAAGATCCGGCCGATATAGGAAGCGATTATGGCGAGGCAGAAGATGATCACGCCGGTGAAGAACGTCAGCAGAATAATGATCGAGGTCCAGCCCTGGACCGTGGTCTGAAATACAAAATGATCGAGGAGCGCTTTAATAAGATAGATGAGGCTGACCATCCACGAGAATACGGCGAACCAGCTGATCACCTTGATGGGCGCGGAAGAAAAGCTCAGCACCGCATTAAGAGCAAGGCGGACCATTTTGCCGAGCGAGTATTTCGTCGTTCCCGCATGTCGGGCATCGCGGTCATAGGTGATCGTGCACTGTTTAAAACCGACAAAAGCAAAGATCCCGCGCATAAACCTGTGTTCCTCACGGAAGCCCTGCACCGCCTTAAGCACCGGCCGGGTAAAGGCCCGGAAGTCTCCGCTGTTCTCGACCATGTTGCTGCTCGTCAGCCATTTCATGAGCTTATAAAAGACCCATGCGGTAAACAATTTAAATTTTGTTTCTCCACCCCGGTTCCTTCGCTGCATATGGACCAGATGATACCCTTCTTTGATCTTCGCAAGAATGTCGTGAATGAGCTCCGGCGGGTCCTGGAGGTCGGCGTCGATAATGATGAGAACGTCCCCGTTCGCGAAGTCCATGCCCGCAGTGATCGCGGCCTGATGTCCCTGGTTCCTCGCGAAATGAAGGACCTTGATGCGCGGGTCCTTTTCCGCAAGCTGGTTCAGCAGCTCCGGCGTTCCGTCCGTGCTGCCATCATTCGCAAAGAGAAATTCAAAATCGAGATCAGAAAGGCCGGCGGCCACCGCTTCCACACGCCGGATAAACTCGGGCAGTACCTCAACTTCGTTAAAACAGGGGATGATGTAAGAAATCCTGGTTTTCGCCATGTCAATCCTTGAACACAAATTGCTTGAGCTTCAACGCCTGGGGATCGTTGGGGTCCAGCTCAAGAGCCCGGTGCAGTTCTTTTTTTGCATCGTCTTTGGCGCCTAATTGATACAACAGGAACGACGCTGCCGAGTGCTCAATTGCAAGATCGGGTTTGAGTTCAATCGTGTACTTCAGTTCTTCGAGCGCCTCGCGGTAGTACCCCCTGCCCATGGAGAAGAGCACGAACACTTTTGCAAGCCTCGGCTCCTGGTTCGCAGGATTCAGCATGATGTCCCTGTTGATCCGTTCCGCAAACGCGTAGTCCGGCCGCTGCGAGGTGAATTCGTGCCGAAGCATTTCAAAATCATTAAACGTCGGTTTGACGGTCAGATATTCGTGCTTTCCAATGGTCGGCAGGTTTTGCGGCGTTCGTTTGAGATAGATTGCTGCGGTCGAATCCCAGTAGACGAGCGCCCACATCGGATTCGTGTTCAAATGAAAGGGAAACCGCTGGCTCTGAAAATCATATTCCAGCAGGGCATAGTCGAACCCCCATTGTTTATCCGCCTCGTTCCAGGCATCGGCCTTGTCAATGATGGTCCGGTAGGCATTGTAAAATTCAGGGGTATACGGCCGGGAGTAGCGTCCATCGATAAATACTTTTCTGTCCGGCGCGCGCCAGATGAGGTATCCGCCCATGGCGTAGCTGTTGAACATCCTGCCTTTGATCCCTTCCTTCTCCAGGAAGGCGATGGCCTGTTCAGGGAACGTATTGTCCTTTACGCCGAGGCCCAGGGCATAGGTTTTGCTCCCGACGAGTGACAGCGGGATGAGCGCCAGCAGGACCACAATAGCGGTTCCTGTTATGCGCGGGTCTTTCAAGGTAATATGTCTTGTGGCCAGTCGTTCGAGGGCACAGGAGAAGAACACGGCAGCAACCAGCGAGAAAACATCGATCATCCTGACATGCAGAACGGATTCCGCAAAGAACACGACGAACAGAAGAACGTGGAATATATTTTTCCACCCCTTCAGGAACAGAAAATAGACCAACGATCCCGCTACCAGGATCTGATAGCCGAACGTATAACTGATGCCGTACCCCCATATCATTTTAAAGGAAAGCGGCTGGAACTCACCGAAGTTTACCAGCGTCGGGTCCGAAGCAACGCGGAACAGGATGGTGTAAGCATGATAGGTCTCGGGCGATATCAGAGTTGCCACAATGATCGCGGCAAGAACGGAACCGTATCGGAGCGCATCCTTTCGCTGCTCTTTATCAATCAGCTTGTTGATCACGAAGAATACAAAGATCATCGGACCGAAGATTGCGGCGGAATACATATTCGACCAGACGAGTTGCACGAACGGCAATAGGTAAAGGGTTTTCGGTTCTTTTTTCTTTTCATACACGCTGAGAAGGTACAGGAAAACAGCGGTAAACAGGTAGTTGAACAAATAGGGCCGGACAAAGAGCCTGAAGCGGATAGAGAACAGCACAACAACAAGCGTGATGACAGCGGCAACAAATCCCTGGTCATCGCCGCTGCCATGGTTCATGATGGTCCGGAAAACAAAGAACAACGTAAGCAGAATGATGCCGGCCTTGAGCAGGCTGATGCCGAGAAAGCCGCCGGTGGTAAATGCCAGGAACAGCAGCAGGTCGGAAAGCCACTCTGAAGACGTCTGATGCTGCCCGGCGAACGTATAGGAGAACTCGTCCTGGTCATAGATATGTCCTGTCTGCACGATGCCCTCGCCGAGCTTTAAATGCCACCAGAGATCGTAATCGGCATATTTGGTGAATTGCAGCGAAAAGATGAGCAAAGCAAGGCAGATCAGGATCAGGATTTTACCAGCAGTCAATTTCATTCAATGCTCTTTCAGGTAAAGATTAATTACTACAGAAACACTGTTTCACTGTTAATTGCACAGCGCGCATACTATCATGTTGAAGCGTACTTTTCCAGTTCAAACAATCCGTCTAGAATTACATGTTCAGTATAATTTGGTGCGACGCGTTTGGGAAACGCGCCCTACAACTGCACCATTATAATATCGTAGGGACTGTTCCCCGAACGGTCCGCACTATTTCAGTGATTTTGCGGCTTATTTATAAGGATAGATATATTTTCGAAGCTCGATAAACGCGATCAACCTGGATCATTTTTTCGTCAGCAAAAATTCCCCGACATAGAGGAGCAGCAGCACGAACCATCCCCCGAGAATGACGAATTCGATCGTGGCCCGGTAGGACACGCTGAAATTCTCGGTGGCCATGGTATAGACGTCTTCGAGGGTATCGAGCTTTTCCTTGATCTCGGCCTTCCAGCTTTCCAGATGGAATTTCTTTGAGATCAGGGAATACAGCTTCGCGGAATACCAATCGCCGATCAGCTTGATATTGCGCTCAACAGCCTCGGACTCCAGGATGGACAGCGTGCGGATCTCAATGATTTCCCGCACCACCCGCCGCACCTCGTTGGAACGAATGACCGGTATTTTTTTCGGCGTGGTCACCAGGCGCAGCGTCTTTTCAAGACGTTCATCGAGATCGTAGTCGAGGATGCGCGATTTTAAAAGCTGCAGGTTCGCGATCTCGAACAGTTCGATGTTGCTGTCAAAATCACCCTGGGAATCGAAGATAAAAGCGCCGTCCCAATCCACGATCGTAATGTCGTTCTTGCCGTATTTCAGGTAGGACGACAGCGTGGACTTCACCTCTTCCTCGTCAAGCTCGATTGTTTCATTTTTAAGAAAAGCCGCGATCTTGTCCCCATACAGGGACAAGTACACCTCCGGGTCGCCGCTGTAGCCCGAGATGCAGTAAACGCTGTACTCTTCATCGAACAGCGGGTCGCAGCCGAACTCTCCCAGCACCCTTCTGCATTGATTGATAAGGCGGCGTTTGAAATCCAGGGTGGTGTCCGCAAGTATGTCGTCCATATCCAGCGACGCCTCGACGACAACGACATCAGGCAAGTATGCTTTAACGACGAACGTGACCTCAACATTGTCACAGCCGCGCTTGTCAACTTTGATGATCTTCTGTTTGGGGATAACATCAGGATAGCTTGGCGCGCTCTTGACGGTTTTGATGGAAACCATCTCAGTCGCTTCGAGATTCATGGTGGTCTCTCCGAAGAGAAACACGACGAGTTTTCCGGATAGCGGTTTTTTCTCTGGTTCCACAGCTAGTTCTCCGGCACTTCGGGAGAGTAGTTGAACGATGCTGAAGTAAATGCTTTCACGCTGAAAAGGAACAATGAGATAAGCCCCCAGGCCAGACCCACCACTACCCCCCCGTCGATGATACCGCGCCAGGGCTGGGGAAGAAGGCGGACCAGGATGACCAGGACGATAATGCCGATGGTCACGGAGATTGAAGTGATCTTTCTTCTCCGGGTGGCGTAAAAATACCCCATGCAGAAGAACGGCGCGAAAATAGTATGGAGTGCACGTGGATGGTCACGCAAATAGCGGGCGCGCGCAGCAACGCGGGGGGAAAAACCCTGCTGGAATGCACGGTACCCTTCGACATAGGCCATAAAAAATATAACGATATTTAAGATTGCCCAATGATACCAGAGAAACTCATACGAAAATGCATCGATCGCCAGAGGCGTTAAGCGATAGACAGCGCTCCCAATCAGCATAAAAACCCCGGTCAATCCCCAGAATGCGCCAAGTTTTCCCATTGTATACATACCATCCGATCGTTGATAACAATGCAGGTTGAGGGTTGTAAGACTGAAAGCTTAAGATGGTAGACGGGACGTCTTATCTTTCAGGTTCCAACTTTTTCAGTCTTCTGCCTTCAGTCTTTCCACCTGAATAGTTACAATATTTGAGATATTCATCCTGAATGTACTGGAAATCACGCAGGAGGTCAAGAAAAAGTCAGATTGCGAAATGGCTATCCCCCGATGGCCTTCAAGATGCCCTGCAATAGGGCCGTGGGCGTGGGAGGACAGCCCGGTATGCGCAGGTCCACGGGAATAACCTGGTCGATCCCTCCGAGGCTCGCATAGCTTTTGCCGAACACACCGCCTGTGCAGCCGCAATCGCCGACCGCTACCACGATCTTCGGCGTCGGCGTCGCATGATATGTCCTTCGAAGCGCGATCTCCATGTTGTGGGACACCGGTCCGGTGACCAGCAGCATGTCAGCGAATCGGGGCGACGCGGTGAAATTGATGCCGAACCGTTCACAGTTATAGAGGGGATTGTTGATCGCATGAATTTCGAGTTCGCACCCGTTGCAGGAGCCCGCATCCACCTGGCGGATCGTGAGGCTTCTTCGGAAGCGCTGCCTGATAGCCGTTTCCAGATTCACACCGACCTTCTCGATCTCGGGGTCCGTGATGGAAGGCAGCTGCTCGGTAACAATGCCGGTACGAAATATTTGCTTGAGAATTCTGATCATACAGCTCCGGTTAAATTTGGATCATTTTTTGGCTCTCGTTGCGGTAAGTTCGTCATTCCTGCGAAGGCAGGAATCCAGTCTTTTCCGTAAATACTGGGTGCTGGATCAAGTCCAGCATGACAAAAAGAACTTATAAATACTTGAGTCGATTAACTTATATTTTCATAAATCATGCCCCGAATACGACTGATTAAAGCTCTTATTGCATACCGGAAAATCCGGTACGATATTCCCGTGGATGCATTGCTCCAGACCCAGCCAGTTAAGGCTCGACGGGTCCCTGACCATGCAGCGATTGATCTCACTCCGCGGTCCGGACTGGACCCAGTACAGGATCTCGCCGCGCCACCCTTCTATGGCTGCAAAACCGGACCGGTCAGGCAACGGCTCGCCGACGGGCACGCTCAGTTTGCCTGCGGGAAGCGTTCTCAGCACCTCGCGTATGATCCGCAGCGACTCCCGGACCTCTTCAACGCGGACCCAGGCACGTGCATGCACATCCCCTGCGATCAAGACCGGCACGCTCACGCTTATGCGGTCATACGGTGGGAAAGGATGATGGATGCGACAGTCAAGATTCAACCCGCTTGCCCGCGCAACGATCCCGACCACCCCGAGATCGCGCGCCTTCGACGGTCTGAGCACGCCGGTATCCCTTACCCGGTCCTCGAGAGATGAACTTTCATCGTAGATCTTCACCAGCCGTTCGAACTCCTTCGCAAGCCAATCCAATTCCTTAAGCATCATGGTGTTGCCTTGCGCGTCTATGTCGGCGGACACACCGCCCAGCACGATTCTGTCCATCATGAACCGGTGGCCAAAGAGCTTCAAGTTCGTGCGCAGCAGATGTTCCTTCAAACGATGGAACTGATACAGCAGGATCGCGAACGCCACGTCATTGCAGATCGCGCCCAGGTCTCCGAGATGGTTTGCTATGCGCTCCCGCTCAAGAAATAGTGCTCGGAGCCACTGAGCCCGTTCAGGAATGATGACGCCGTTCAGCGCTTCAACCGCATGCGCATACGCCATACTGTGGGCAACCGTGGAATCGCCCGACACGCGCGCAGCCAGGCGCGATGCATCCTGCCAGGAGAACGATTCAAATCTTTTTTCTATGCCCTTGTGCACATACCCCAGTTTTTCTTCGAGATTAATGACATCCTCGCCCATTGCCTGGAAGCGGAAATGTCCGGGCTCGATGATGCCCGCATGGACCGGCCCGACAGGAATCTCGTAAATCCCCTCGCCCTCCGCACGAATCCAGCGGTATTCACCCGGTACACGCGACAGTTTCTGGGATGCATCAAAGGTTTTTCTAAGCGGCCACGCGTCAGCGGGCCAATCCTCATGCTTGATCCAGGGGCGGTCGTCGGGATTTCCGATCGGGGTCAAACCCATCAGGCTTTGGATCTGGCGCTCAAAGCGATAAGCGGCAACAAACTTTTTTGTCAGGCTCGGAAAAGTCGGGTCTTTAAAAGGCACTTCGGTCTTAATAACAAGATATTCCTGTTCTCTCCGAAAGCAGGCATAGACCCCGAATCCCCTGCCGAATGCGGTTTCATCCGCTGCCCATTCCCCGGCGAGCAGTGCGTATTCCTTCTTGAGCACACGCGCAGCTTCAGCGAAGCGTTTCCGGGGAACAACCAGGGACATCACTGAAGAAGGAGCGATGTTGTCGTCCTCTTTAACGTCTTCTCCGAGAGCGTTCATAACAAGATTTTTCAGTCTGATCATTTGAGCAGCCCCACTGCGGTCTGGAACCAGTCGGACAGAAACCCGGGCATATACAATCCAAGAATAAGTACCAGCGACATGTGCAGCACCACCGGCACATGGGCGACTTTGAGACGTTTCTGATAATCCGGAACTTCGCCCGAAACCATGGTTTGCACCCGTCGGAAAAGCGCTGCAAAGGTCACCGCGAGGCCCAGCAGCAGGAACGGCGCCATAAGCGGCGCATCCTTGATCGTCGCGGTCAGGATCAGAAATTCGCTCGTGAACACGCCAAAAGGCGGCATTCCCACGATGGCCATGACGCCCAGCGCCATGCCCCAGCCGACAAGCGGATTGCCTCGTATGAGCCCCTTGATCCGGTCCATCTCCTGCGTCCGGTGCATCTGCGAAGCATGACCGACCGTAAAGAAAATAGCCGACTTGGTCAAACTGTGGACCAGCATATGCAGGAGTGCTCCGAACGTTGCAACAGGCCCGCCCAGGCCGAAAGCAAAGGTAGCGATGCCCATGTGCTCAATGGATGAATACGCGAACATGCGCTTAATGTCTTTTTGTCTGAGCAGCGAGAATGATGCGACCAGGACAGAGATGATGCCAAACCCCATCATGATATCGCCGGAATGGTGAGTTCCGGTGGATCCGTCCACAAGCACCTTGCACCGGACCAGCGCATACAGTGCCACGTTCAACAGAAGACCGGAGAGCACTGCCGAGATTGGCGTGGGGCCTTCGCTGTGCGCATCGGGAAGCCAGTTGTGGACCGGGACAAGACCGACTTTAGTGCCATACCCCACCATCAGGAACACAAAGGCCAGCGACAGGATCGTCGGCTCAAGCTGATTGCTCACTTTACTGAGGTTCGTCCAGAGCAGCGCTTCACCGCCCGCGCCGAGCACTTTTTCCGCGGCAAAATAGAGCAGCACTGTGCCGAACAACGCAAGCGCTATGCCTACACCACAGAGGATGAAGTACTTCCATGCAGCCTCGATTGCGGATGGCGTACGGTAGAGTGAAACAAGCAGGACTGTCGAGAGTGTAGCAAGTTCCATTGCGATCCAGAGTACCCCCACGTTGTTCGTGAGCAAACAGAGCAGCATGGCGAAGATAAAGAGCTGGAACATGGCGTGGTAGAAGCGAATCCGCCGGTGCCCCAGGGTCCCATGCTCCAGTTCCCGGCGCATGTATCGCCTGCTGAAGATAGCCGTGGTCATGGAAACGAAAGCCGTGAGCACCGCCAGATATACGTTAAAGGCATCGACAAAGAAAAACTTCCCTCCGGCCAGCATGGGACCGTGGTAGTAGACCTCCAGGGCGAGCATAACACCGGCAACAAACGTGGCGCCGGAGCCGACGATGTTCATTTCCGGCGCAAACTTCCGGTCGCCGATGATGGCAAGCGCCAGGGACGCGATGAGCGGGACGATTAGGAGGATGAGAAGAGACATGGGTACCTCAGGTCACGAACTTATTGCAAAGTGCAAAATGATAATTGCTGTACATCAGTGCCCACCATTTTTAATTTCTAGTGGGCAAAGTGAGCTGTTTTGCCTAACCTGTTGATAACTTTTTCTTCCAATAATTCGGGTCCCGGCGTAAATGCATTACAGCGAGAATAAAGATTTCATCGTTTTCAATGCTGTCGAGAACACCCTAAGGAAATCGATTGACGAGGCAGCGCCTCACGTCCGCTTCCATGACCGGCCATGCTGCAGAAGCATTGACGATATTTTGCACTGTGGCAAACACTTCGAGTGAGAAGTCATAGCCTAGACCGTGTTCACAAGATTCGTAGCATTCGACTGCCTCATGGAATTCCGTATCCGCTTCGGGATGAAATGAAAATATCATTTTTCAAAGCGCTCGCGGATTTTCGAGAAAACCTCGTCCCCCGAAATGGGTTTTACCGCGCCCGAGCGGAGTTCAGCGAGCCGTCGCTTGGCGACCTTTACCCATTCACTGTCGATGGCGGCAACCGGAGGGTTCATCGTACGAAGCACAGAATCGATACCCAATGCCCTTTCCTCAACGGGCAGGGACTCGGCTTCCTGTATTATTTCCTTCATTCCATGCATAATTTTCTCCTTTCACACTCGGCCACAATTCACCTAAATGCGCCGCTATAGTTTGCAGGTTGGTCTACGCGTCACAGTTTCGTAGGTTGAGTTAAGCTAAGCGCAACCCAACAGCCTTTGTTGGGTTTCACTCTGTTCTGCCCAACCTACCTGACTGTCCGCCAATCCCCGTTCGATCACCTGCGCACGTATATCCCAAGGATCAGATTATCCCGTGTCGCGTTGTCCGACATTATTTCCTCACGCCGTTTCGCCTCTTGTTCGCCCATCATGCCCGCTGTTGACCTTCTTGAATTTCATGCCATGTTTGGATGTGTCATAATGACATTACTTTCAACCCTGATTCTTTCTGTATTTCCCTAAAATGCTTATCCAGCGTCAGGACCGAGCACATATATTCCTTAGCAAGAATTGCAATGTAACAGTCTGAGAGATTAATGGTCTTACCCTTTTTTTTGAGCGCAAAAGAAAGCTTTCCAGCCTCCAGCCATGTATTCACGCTTTCACCGATAATTGTAAATGCCTCAACAAATTCCCGGATCACCGCGATGTCTTTCTCAGAATGCGCTCCCTGTATCAACTCCGCCATGACAACCTTGGGAACAAAAATATCACCGTCCGATAGTAACGCATCTACTTTCTCAAGAACACCAGTCGGTGCATGCGCCTGGAAGTATGCAATCCATACCGAGGTGTCAATAAGCACCCTATCGCTCATAATGTCTGAGTTCCTCAGCGGTCATATCGAACTTCAGCTTGCCTTTCATGCCTTTTATCTTTTCTCGCTTCTTCTGCCTTATGTAGACTGCCACGGCTTCCCGAACAGCTGTTGCCTTATTCTTATGCCCGCTCTCATGCACCAGTTCATCGAGAATTTCCTTATCTATTGTGACCGTTGCTCTCATCGCAAAATTCCTCCCATAGTGAGGATATCCTTTATATGTGCAATTGTCAACAATTTACTGTGCATGCTACTGCACAGTATTTAATTGTAATTATGTGCAATACTAACACAGACTGATTGCCGCAAAACCTCAATCCCCTTCCTTCAGCCTCGCCATCTGGTCCACGTCGAGGCTGTCAAAAGTTGTATTAATGTGAAAGAAGAATATGCCAAAGATGAATGCTGCGATCAGGATGTCCAGAGCAACGCCCAGTTCGACCACGAGCGGCATGCCGTACGTCGCGCTCGTGGCGGCGAAAAAGAGGCCGTTCTCCATGGCCAGAAATCCTATGATCTGGGTGACCGCGTGCCGCCGGGTGATCATCATCAGGAGTCCGAGCAGCACGGTGGCCAGCGCAACCGCCAGGGTGGACTTGGTCATCAGGGTGGACAGCTCGCGAATCGGCGCGGTCAGGTGGTACGAGAATATCACCAGTCCAATGCCGAGCATCATCGTGGTCGGCACGTTCACGATCGTTTCAACTTCTTTGTGAATCTTGAGCTTCTTGATAAGCACGTGCAGTATGTAGGGAAGAAGAATAACCTTGATGATCAGCGTCAGGACGGAGGAAATATACAAATGATGGGTTTTTGCCACGAAACCTACAATAGCGGTGCTCAGGGAAAGGAAAAAACCCTGCCAGGCAAAGAGATGCAGCAGCGCATACATCCTTCTTTGTACGAGCATGGCAAACGCGGTGAGCAATATCAGTGCTGCGAGCAGACTATTGATCTGCGCTGCAAGCTGGGTGTTCATATCATCCCTCCGGGTCAAACTGCAAGGATCAAGTCACCGGGTAACTCCAACAGTGCTACGTGCTACTTGCCACAATCACTTCCGTATTTCAACTACTCCAGAATGAAGAACGACAGCATCCCGAGTGTCGCGAACAGGAATGCGCTCCCCAAAAACTCGGTCACCCGGAAGATCCTCATCTTGGCAAGACTGGTCTCGATCAGCACCAGCCCTATTCCGGCAAGTCCGAATTTAAGCGCCAGAAACATCATCGCCAGAAGAATCCCCACAAGATCACCGGTCATGGCGATTCCCCAGGGGAAGAATACCGCGATCCCCAGAGCGATGAACAGGTAGAGCTTCATCATCTTGGCCCATTCGATGAGCGCAAGATGCCTTCCGGAATACTCAAGGATCATGGCTTCATGGATCATAGTCAGTTCGAGATGCGTAGCTGGATTGTCCACCGGCACTCTCCCCGTCTCTGCCAGCGCGATGAGCACAAAGGCCAGGAAAGCGAACGCGAGCGACGGCCGGAGGATCGAGTAGCCCTGAGACACGACTATGGTCATTTGAGACAGGGACGTGGACTTGCTCGCCAGGGACACGGCGAAAATGGCCATGAGCATCGCGGGCTCCGCCAGGGAGGAAATGGTCATTTCCCGGCTCGCGCCCATGCCGCCGAAGGCCGTGCCGATGTCCATTCCCGCCAATGCGGTGAAGAACCGCGCAATGGCAAAGAGCGCTACGAGTGCGATCACATCGGCAATGGCGGAAAACGGCAGATCAGTCGAGACCACGGGAATGATCCCGCCGGCAAGCACGGATACCCCGAAAACGATGTAGGGTGTGAACCGGAATATCCATGAAGCATGATCAGCCAGCGCAATGTCCTTGGCAAACAGCTTGCTGAGGTCACGATACGGCTGGAGCAAACTCGGCGACGTCCTGCCCTGGAGCCAGCACTTCACCATCTTCACCCATCCGGAGAAGAGCGGCGCACAAGCGAGGAGAAGGACCACCTGCAGAATCTCTATGAGGAGCGGATTAAGGTACAATTACTGACTCCTGTTGACATGCAAACCTTTTCGTCATTTCCGAATGCTTCTGTCGAGAATCCAGGTTTTGAGTTATTTTAAGATAAACGCTGGATTCCAGCTAAATGCATGCTGGAATGACAGCATCATGTATGAGTTTCATTTGGAGACGACCGTATGTATATGTACACACTTCTCTTTAGTCCCAGTTCATCTCGAGAATATCAGCAAAACAATTACCGTCACGAATGAATAAATGAGATAGATCTGGATCCTGCCCTGCTGGAGACGGCCGACTTTTCGAGACACCCAGAAACTCGAATCGATCACGGGCTTATACAACCAACCCCAGAACCGGTCCCTCACCCTGAGGTGATAGAGAAGCCGTTCCGGATACGCTGCGTGCTGCGGAGCCGGGAACTGGCGGATATCCTCCTTAATGCTGAAAAGATACCCGAAGATCCTGCGTAACGGCATGGCAAAGGACGTTCCCGTGTACTGCATACGTTCGGTCACTTTTTCGAAACCGCAGTCCCATAGCGGCACGCGTCGGATGGCCCCGGCGCGCGCATGGAGGAGCAGATACGTCACGACCACCACGGCAAGAATCCCGGCGAACGCCAGCGGAGCTGAATAGGACGCCCGGTCATGCGCAATGGGAGTGAGCCACATCCATCCGAAGTCCGACGCGGATGAGGAGATCGTTGCACCAACAAGTTCCTGCGTGATATTGTCCATCCACCCTACCACATACGCGGGGAAGATCCCGAGCCCCAGGCAGGTGAGCGCCGCCATCAGCATGCCGGTTTTCATGAATCCGTCAACCTCGAGCACATGAGCATGCTGGCGTCCCCGGGGATGACCGAGAAACGTGATGCCGTAAGCCTTCACAAAACCGGCCGCCGCCAGAGCGCCGCTCAGGGCGAGAAGCGCGGCACCGAGTGGAATCAAGAGATTGAGAATGGGGCTGGGCAGCGACGGTGACAAGAGAAATGCCTGGTAGGTGAGCCACTCGGATACGAAACCGTTAAAAGGAGGAAGCGCGGATATGGAAAGGCAACCGACAAGAAAGAAGGCCGCGGTCCAGGGCATGAAGCGGATGAGCCCCCCCATGTTTTCCATATTTCGTTCATGCGTCGCGTGAAGGACCGCGCCCGCGCCCATGAAGAGAAGCCCCTTGTAGATGGCATGGTTCAATACATGGTATAAAGCGGCCACCATGGCAAGCGCGGCAAGCAGGGACATGTCAAAGGAACTGAAGATAATGGCAAGGCCGATGTTGATCAGGATGATACCGATGTTCTTGACCGAGCTGAATGCGAGCAGCCGTTTCAAGTCCTGCTGCATCAGTGCGGCGAGCATGCCGAAGACAGCGGACAGGAGGCCGAATACCAGTACCAGGGCGCCCCACCACCAGGGGAATTCCGCGATCAGATCGAAAACCACACGAATGATGCCGTAAATTGCCGTCTTCAACATCACCCCGCTCATCAGTGCGGACACGTTCGAAGGAGCTGCCGGGTGCGCCTCAGGCAGCCAGACATGCAGCGGGACCACACCGGCTTTGGCGCCGAACCCGAAGAAAGCAAGCAGAAAGGCTGCGGAAGCCCATGCCGCCGGAAGCTGCGTTTCGCGCATGGCATCGAACGTATACCCGCCGAACCCCTTAAAGCCGGTTGCCAGTCCGGCCATGATACCGAACGACAACAGAATCGCGATAGCGCCCACATGCGCCACTACAAGATACAGGTAAGCCGCGCGGCGGGTCTCGACCTTCTCGTCCTCAAAAAGCACCAGGTAATAGGACGAAGCGGCCATCAACTCCCAGGCTACCAGAAATATAAATGCATCATCGGCCAGCACCACGAGCATCATCCCCGCGAGAAACAACACGGAGAATACGACCAGACTGGTAATGGAACGCTGGTTGATGAACCCTTTGGCATAGCCGAGTGAATAGACGGAAACATACGAAGTGAGCAGCCCCACCACAACCATGAAAAAACCCGAGAGATGATCGAGCCGGAAGTGGAACGGAAGATCCGGCAGCCCCAGAGGCAGGATAAAGGTATGGGTCACGCCGGTGACCACGGTCCAGGCGCCCGCAACAACCGCGGAAAGCGATGACAATGCCATGAGCGAGAATGCCGCGGAAAGCAGCAACCGCTGTTGTTTGTGAAGAACCGGGGTTATCAGGAGAATAAGCAGCAGGAGCAGGAACGAACAGGAGATCATGTGGAGGGGAGAGACAATCATGCCCTTCCCTCACAGTCGGCTCCAGAAGATGCAAGGGATAGAGCGGGGAAATCAGTGAACGATGCTCTCAAGAAAACAAGCCTTGGAGCACACGCGCAGAAAATACCACGTATCAATCGTGAAGAATGCATACATTAATGCCCATATTATCAAATAACGGTTGTTTGCCGGAATTGCTGAACGACAACTTAGTCCGTAACGTGTTTTGACTTTACTACAATCTCCGGACTTGAGTCAAGCGGAAATCTGACGCGGGTATCACGGTTTTTCCAGGAACGCCTTCGGCGTGCGGTATGCATGACACTTCACACAAACCTTCTGCGCAGAAGCGTCCGTTACCTTCCACATATGTGGTTTATGGCAATCCTTGCACGCCATATCCATGCCAAGGTGCAGCTCGTGTTTTCCGATGCCCCGTATGTTCTCATGACAGCTGATGCAAACGTCGGATTTCGGCCTTACCTTGCCGGCCGCGTGGGGTTTGTGGCATTCATAGCACAGGAACTGCATTGGCGCTTTTTCGCTGTACGTTATTTTGATCGCCCGCCTGATGATAGCCGCCCCGGGAGTAAAGTGTTTGGCGTCCAGCGTGCCGTCTTCCAACAATTGCTTTCTGATACTGTCGTCGCTGCTATGGCAGAATAGACATTTATCCCGAAGGGGCCTCAGGTTTGATGTTCTGTCGGTGTGGCAATTAAGGCAAGCAATGCCCCCCATGCCCACACCATGCACATCTTTTCCTGCATGACATTTTGTGCAGAATTTTTCCGTGGGAAGAAAGCGGTGAAGGCCCTGCTTGTCCGGCCCAACTTCGCCATGGCATTGTGTACACTCAAGGTTTTTTGCCAAATGCCGCGCATGGAACGGCGAATCCTTGATCAGCGGCGCCTTGCCGCGTTTTTCACTCCCTTGTACGTGACACTCTTGACAGTACTTCGATGATACGATGATGCTGCCGTGACGGGCGGGCACCGCTGTCGGCCGATTGGCGACGAAACTCACCAGCAACATGTTCTGTTCTATCATGGAAAGATGGTGGCAATCATGGCAGGTAAGACCTTTATGCGCGCTGAGCGCCCAGCTGTCGAAGGCACGCTGCATCAGGTGGCAGGACACACAGAACCTGGGATTATTCTGCGTATAGTCATACATAACTAAGGCTGCAACGGTTCCACCGATGACCATGAGCGCAAGAAGTATCAGCAGCGTTATTTTCACGCCGGAAGACAGCGGTTTGATCTTTGCCTCGATCAGCGACCATGCATTATGTAAGCGGCTCATGACACTCATACATTCTCCCGACGAACATACTCATAACGATACATGCACATTTCGGAACTTCCCCGCTACATTATTGCCAGTATAAGCTCTTTCATGCCTTAACGCAATACAATCACTGACGGCTGCTAAAAACTGCAGGTTAAGCCCGCCGCTGCAACCGGCCTAACCTCCGGCACTGTAAAACTTGTGAAAACTAAATAGTGTTGCAAACCGACACTGCTTTATAACCCGCCTCGTGTATATACGCATAAAGGACAACGCCGGAAAACGCAGCATACGTATGAAATAAATCTGAAGCAACTATCTGACCAGGGAGGTATTACATGGTGTTAAAGAAATCTATCATTACGGATAACATTCAGAACTATCGTAACAATCTGGACTGGCATGCTGCAATTTCGGAGATGGAAAAGTTATTTACCATCGACCGGGATCCACATATCAGAGTGCGGATCGGAGATGCACGGAGAAAACTCAACGGGCACGGTGACGCGATAAAGGAGTATATATTTGCAGGCGATCTGTTTGCTGAGCGAGGCTTCATAGCCAAGGCACTGGCACAATACAACCTGGTTCTCAGACTCGACTCCTCAAATGAATATGCCAAATCAAAGATGGCACTGATGCGCAGATACAGCTGCGTGACAAGACAGAAACGGGAAACCATGGAATATCATATCCCGCAAACAGTGTAAATAACAGTAAGGGTGCGCAGAGCGTCAAGAGCTTTGGCGCATTTTAATTGACGACGTAATGCGCAAACCCTCTTTAAGCGTAACAGGCACAGGTCTCGATGATTTGGGTCTCCCCAGTCCCTCCACCTCCGTTCAGTACCTGTCGCTTTAGCCTGCAGGTTCTGCTTGCTAAAGCAATCAGACTTAAGTAATATCAGGATTATTATTCATGAAACCATGCAGAGTGTAAACGATCGTAATTCGATATGCCTAATAAAATACTCCTCATCACGCCGCCCTTTACGCAATTAAACACACCCTATCCCGCATCACCGTATCTAAAAGGCTTTTTATCGTCGCAAGGCTATACGGTCTTCCAGGCCGATCTCGGCATTGAGTTGATCAACAGAATCTTTTCCACCTCTGGCTTTCAATCGCTTTTCGACTTCGTAACAAAGACCGGAACTGACCATCTCTCCCCGAATTCTCGTCGAATCATGCACAACAAAAACTATTATCTGCAAACCGTGGACAGGGTCATGAATTTTCTCCAGTACCGGGATAACACGTTTGCCCGGATACTCAGCTCTGATAATTTTCTTCCACGGGCTGCACGCTTTGATCAGTTGCCCGACCTGGAATGGTCGTTCGGCAGCATCGGGGTGAGCGACAAGGCCCGGTATTATTCTACCTTGTATATCGAAGATATCGGCGATCTGATTAAAGATGCGATCACCCCTCATTTCGGCTTCAGCCGGTATGCTGAAAAACTGGGAATGTCCGCTCATTCGTTTGCACCGATTGATCAGGCCTTGCAGCAACCTGAAAACATCCTGGAGACCTGGCTCATTGAATTATTGAAGAGGCATATCGATGCCCATGTTCCTGACGTTGTCGGGATAACCATTCCCTTCCCGGGAAATCTCTACGCCGGGCTGAAATGCGGGCAATTCATAAAGAATAGGTCTCCGCGCATTACGGTTATTGTTGGCGGCGGGTTTGTGAACACCGAACTTCGGGAACTTTCCGAGCCTGCGCTGTTCAACTATGCGGATTTTATTTCTCTGGACGACGGCGAACGTCCGTTTTTAAATATGCTGAAGTTCATCGAAAACAACCATAACGGAAAGCTCAAACGAACATTCAGAAGAAGCAATAATAAGGTAGCGTATGTGGACGATGAGAGGGAACCCGATGTTCTTATTGCCGATGCCGGCTGCCCTGATTATTCCGACCTTCCGCTCGATGACTATTTGTCTCTTATAGAGATTGCCAACCCCATGCACCGCCTCTGGTCTGACGGACGCTGGAACAAACTGACGCTGGCGCACGGCTGCTACTGGCATGCTTGCGCTTTTTGCGACACCTCCCTCGATTACATTAAACGCTACGATACCGCTCCGGCCGCGGTCCTGGTGGATAGAATTGAACAGGTGATCGCCCAAACAGGCCAAAGCGGTTTTCATTTTGTTGATGAGGCCGCGCCGCCGGCTGTCCTGAAGGAAGTAGCCCTGGAATTGCTGCGAAGAAAGGTCACCATCTCCTGGTGGGTAAACATTCGCTTTGAAAGCGCATTCACCGAAGACCTCTGCCGCTTGCTGGCAGCATCAGGCTGCATTGCAGTGACCGGAGGACTGGAGACTGCCTCCGATAGACTCCTGAAACTGATGCGAAAAGGCATCACCATTCGGCAGGCTGCGGTCGCCTGCAGGAATTTCAGCAATGCCGGGATCATGGCGCATGCATACCTCATGTATGGCTTCCCGACCGAGACCGCACAGGAAACAGTTGATGCTTTGGAAATTGTACGTCAATTCTTTGCCAGTGGCCTGATACAGTCGGCGTATTGGCATATGTTCACCGCCACCATACATAGCGATGTGGGCCGAAATCCGGGCACGTATCAATGCAATGTTCCTCATCCGCCCCGGGGAACGTTTGCAAAAAACGACCTCGTACACGAAGATCCGACGGGATGCGATCACCACGTTTACTCCCCCGGCTTAATAAAAGCGGTGTACAATTTTATGCACGACATCGGCATGGATTTTCCGATCGGGGATTGGTTCGATGTCACGGTTCCCACAAGCTCAGTGCAACGTACGTATGTGGAGCATGCGCTCAGCGCGAAACCTGTTCCGGACATCCAGCGCTTGAGCTCCAGAATCGTATGGTTGGGCAGTCTGCCACTTTGCAAGAGCCGCGAATCTGCTTTCCAAAGACAGCCACGAAAGACTAAACTTTCTTTCCATACCAGATCGGACACTTTCACGTTGAGCGTCCCTGGTGAAGTTGCCGATTGGCTGCTCGGCAGGTTTGATGGTTTTTCTCCTGATAATATTGATCTGATGACGCTTGAGGATCTGAAGCAATCGTATGAACATCAATTCCCTTCGCCATTCGAATCTTTTTTAAAGACCGACACATGGAAAATGCTGCGAGCACATGGATTGCTCCTGCTTTAAGGAGATGCAATGCTGCCTGTTCTACAATGCCCGGTATGCCACGAGCTTCTGCTGAATTCCGCTGAAGGTTACGCCTGCACTCATAACCATACCTTTGATGCCGCACGCGAAGGATACGTCAATCTCCTGCTTGCTCACAAAAAACATTCAAAAGATCCCGGCGACAGTCCGGAAATGATCCTGAGCAGAAGACGGTTCCTGAATCTCGGGTTTTACGACAGAGTCTCCGATGGCATTAATACCGCTGTGGTCGATCTGCTCACGCGGTCGGGCCAGGACGATTCCCTCGCCATTCTGGATGCGGGCTGCGGAGAAGGATTTTATCTCGAACGTCTTAAAAACGCCGTGTCTCGCAGCGCCGTACCCACCCGTTCCATCGATTATTTCGGCGTGGATATTTCAAAATTCGCCGTTCGTCAGGCAACTCAGCGCGACAGGGCAATGGACTGGTTCGTGGCCAGCATCGCAGACCTGCCGTTTGTGGCATCTTCTTTCACAATTGTCCTCAACATATTCTCGCCTGTAAACGCCGCCGAGTTTTCAAGAGTTCTGAAAGAACACGGCGTGCTCATGATCGTAAGTCCCGGCCCCAGGCATTTGAACGGCTTGCGTGAGATCATCTATCCCATTGCACGCGAGCATGCGCAATCAGCAATGATCGAACAGGCGCAAAAGTTTTTTTCTCTGTCAGGGGAATCAAGGGTTACCTATCGAATCGAACTGGAGAACCGGGATGCGATCAGGGACCTTCTGGCGATGACACCATATTTCTGGAATATCGATTTGCAAACCAAATCTAAAGTAGACGCGCTTGAGAAGCTTGCATTGGATGTCGATGTGGAGATCAGGGCTTTCATGAAGATGACTAAATGATGCGAAGGGAGAAGCTACCGGCTGGTGAAATAAATCAAGCCCACTCGTTGTCCGAGTGGGCTTTGTCATTGAGGAGGATTATTTACTTGGCGCCGAGAATTGCATCTTTGGCTGCTTTGGCGACTCTGAACTTCACAACTTTCTTGGCCTTGATCTTGATGGCTTCACCGGTTGCGGGATTTCTGCCCATGCGGGCCTTCCGCTGCACCAGCACGAGCTTGCCAAGTCCGGGCAGAGTGAAGGTGTTCTTCGCCTCTTTATAGGCAACCTCTGCGATGAAATCCAGGATATCACCGGCAGCCTTCTTGGTAAGTGATGCTTTCTCTGCGATCTTTGCCACTAGTTGCGACTTCGTCATTGCTTTTGCCATGTATGCCCTCCCGTGAATTAAAATGGTGTAACAATGGCCTAACTATAATCCATTAAAACATTATTGGCAAGCACTGTTTTAAAAATATTCATTTTTTCTTTTTTATGTAATCTTTTAAAATTTTCGTTGACTGAGGTGCTTTTCATTGTCTCCTCGCGCACAATCTATTTTGAAAATTCACAAACACTTCTGTTCGCCATCATTTTGCAAGATCCTGCAACGTCTTCTCCAGGTCCTTCAGGTATTTTCCGTATCCGGTCCAATCCTCTTTGCGCAGGGCTTCGCGTGCTTTTTTAAATTGCTCCAGTGCTCGTGTGCCGAGTTCCCTGGAGGGATGCGCGACAACCGACGTTCCTTTTTCCATCATCCGCATGCTCGGAAGCGTTCCGGAGAACAGTCGCTGGATCGCGGCTTCGAGCGTTTCTTCCATGACCACATCATTCCCATACGCGACGATGACCCTGCGAAGCTCGGGCAGCCCCCCCTTGTCCGTGGCAACGAGGTAGAGGGGCTGGACATACATGAGCGAGTCCTCGATCGGGATGATCAGCAGGCTTCCGCGGATCACGTCGGAGCCGTGCTGGCCCCAGAGGGTGAGCTGTTGGGATATATAGGCATCCTGATCAATGCGCGCGTCGATCTGGCGCGGTCCGAAGACCAGCCGGTCCCGCGGGAAGGTATAGACAATGACCTTGCCGTAATTCTCGCCGTCGCATTGCGCAGCCATCCAGGCGGCGAGGTTGTCCCTTTTCGACGGCGTGAACGGCAGAAGCAGAATGAACTCCTCGGTCCTGCTGGTGGGAAGTTTGGTGATGAGGTAGTAGGGATCCATGGTCTTTTCCCTATACGACGGGATTTCCCAGAGATCTTCCTTGTTGTAGAACACGGCCGGGTCCGTCATATGAAATGCGGAAAACATTCTCGCCTGAAGCTGCAGCAGCGCGCGGGGATAGCGCATATGCCTTCTGATATCCGGCGGCATTTCGCTCATCGGCCGGAAGAGTCCGGGAAAGATCGCGGCATACGTTTTTGCCAGAAGGTCCTTCTGGTCCACGATATAAAATACGACACTGCCATCATATGCATCCACGACCACCTTGACAGAATTGCGTATATAGTTGTTCCCTCCCGGAAGCGGCTTCGAGTAGGGCAAATTCCGGCTCTGCGTATAGGCATCAACGATCCAGGACAATCTTCCGTTGTCGTTAATGACCATGTAGGGATCGGGATCGAACGAGAGAAACGGCGCGATCGTCGACACCCGCTGCAGGATCCTGCGGTTGAACAAGATCCTGCTTTCGTTCGTCACGTCGCTTGAAAGGAATATATTGAAGTTGCCGAAGTACGCCGCATACAGAAGCCGCGACAGGATCGACGAAAGCCGGACACCCCCGGTTCCCGAATAGATCGTGTAGATATTTTCTTTCGTGGTCGGGTAGCTGAATTCCTTTGTTTTTGTATTAACGATCACGTAGTCATTCGGGCTCTCGCCGTAGTAGATCTCGGGACGGGTCACGTGCGGCCCCGCACTCGTGACCGGCGGAATATCCTTGGTGTAGAACTCCGGCAGACCTTCCTTGGTGATGCCGCTCACCGGCCCCAGGGCTAGGCCGAAGCCATGCGTGAAGACCAGACGCTCATTGATCCACGATTTGCCCGGCAAATCGGCATACGACAACTCCCTCGGCGAGAGCATGACCTGCAGGTAATTTCCGTTCACGATGTAACGGTCGTTGTCCACGTCGCTGAAATGGTAATACGTGCGGATCTGCTGCAGCTGGCTGTAGGTTTTGAGCAGCGGCTCCTCGTCCCAAAGCCGGATGTTCTGTATCGTAGACAGGTTCTTCCGGATATCCGCAAACGCCAGCTGTTTGTCAGCGGCAAAAGGCCGGATCTCCATGTTCTCCAGGCCATACCCGAACCGGGTGAACTTGATATGGTCCGCAAGGTAAGGCTGCTCCAGCACGCTTTCGTTCGGTGATACCTGGAAGCTCTGGACCGTCGAGGGATAGACCTTCAATCCCAGAACATACATCCCCGCAAACACGGCAAGCATGATCATCGGGATCGCAGGGGATCGGCGTGCGGCAAAAAGGGAAATCACCGTCGCCGCAACGAAGGCGGCGATTGCCATTATCGACAACATGACCAGGCGTACATGCACGTCCGTGTATGATGCGCCATAGAGGATTCCATGCTCGGTGGTAAGCAAACCGAACCGGTCGAGACCGAAGCTCAGTCCGAGACTCACCAGGAACAACGACACCAGAATGCCGAGATGGCGTTTCATGAAGGTATCAGCGGCGACGAACCTGCCCGAGAGCACAAGGCCTCCCCGCAGAACGTAGACTGCGGCTGTTAAAATACCGGCGATCACGAGCAAACTTCGGACCAGGGTGTTCATCTCGTCGAGGAAGGGATAGCGAAAGAGATAAAAAGAGATGTCCCTGCCAAAAAGCGGGTCTGCCAGACCCGCAGGAGCGCTGTTCAGGAACAAAAGCGCCTGCTCCCAGTATTGAGAACCGATGGGAAATGCAAACATCGCGGCAACGAGCGCGACAAGGAGCGAAATTCCGCTCATAAAACGGTTCAGATCTACATGCTGCAATTGCGGGAGGCTTTCCCATATCGGATTCACGATGCCCAGCGGTAGTCTGCGTTTTCCCGCAACAAGGAGATTTACATAGATCGTAATAAAAGCGAAGACACTGAAAGCCAATCCGATCATCATCTTTACCTCAAAGGTCTTGGTAAAGACGACTTCAAAACCTACTTCGCGGAAGAATTGCCAATCCACCATGAAGGAGAGAAACTCCCGCGCGAAGACCAGGAGGATGAATACGGCCACAGCAACAGCCAAAAGGACTTTGTTCCGGGAACTATTTTTCTGCATGATGTCTCCCTAGAGTGTATGAACGAGCTTATGATCAGCAGCTACAAAGAACAGAACGGAGTAGATACTTCACGATGGAAGAACTGGCTATCGGAGAAAAGATGGCGGGTAGCGCATATCAGAATATCTACCACAGGTTGCGAGACCAACGAATTCGGATATCAAACCGTGTCACTGCCGAAAACATCAGGCAATGCGGCCTGTCCAAGACTGGTCGGCGCAACCCCCCGCGTGATCTCTTCGCGGATAAACTGTTTGATGATCTCGCGGTTATCGTCGGAGATCCGGACGAACTCGAGCCCCATGCCCGGTTCCTTGAACAGGCCCTGCTGCTGGCCATACGAATAATGAACCACCGCTTCCAGGGAGACTATCCTTTTCTTGATGATGATCGTGACGGTGAGGCGGGTTTTCGAAGGCGCCGGTTTGAGCGTGCGGATATACATGCCTTCTTCGGAGATGTCGATGACGCACTCACCCGCATCTTTGTTCAGGCGCACACCGTTCACGGACACCGGAAGCACCGTATCGACACGAAGCTTCTTGCGCGGCCTGGATTCAATAGCTGATTGCACTGCCGTATACAACTCCTCCACCTGCACCGGCTTGTCGAGGCAGGCGGTAACGCCCGCGTCGCGAAACTGCTGGATCGTCGCCAGGTCCCCGATGTTAGTAAGTACAATGACCGGGACCTCCGAGGTCTGCGGGTCGAGCCGGAGTTTCAGAAACAGGTCGTAACCGCTTGTGTCCGGCAGATGCTGCGCCGTGATGATCAGGACCGGCGGGGCAACGCTCGTCATTTCCAGCGCTTCAGCCGCGGTCTTCGCAGTACAGACAAGATACTGGCAGCGCTGAAGCAGAATTGAGGTATAGACCAGATCGTTCATATCGCCGTCCACCACCACCAGAAAGCGGTTCATGATCTCGGATATTTTCTTCGGACTGATGGTCATTGGGCTTTTCCCTTCTTTATCGGCCCGAAAGGCCCGAACTGATGCTGCTCCTGCGTGAAGCCGTCGTTATAGGGCGGATAGGGACAATCCACGGGTTTTTTTGAAAGGTCCGGCCAGTCCTTATCGGTCAAGGGCAGTTTCGGCCGCTCACGGGAATTAATGTAGGCAGCCACATCGTATGCCTGTTCGTCGGTCAATACAGGCCGGTCCCAGGGTGTTCCCAGCGGCATATTTCCTTTGACAAAAGCCGCTGCGGTGAGGAGCCGGTGCATTCCCGCACCGGTGTTGAAACTTCCCGCTCCCCAGAGCGGCGGGGTAACAAAGACTCCCTCCGTTGCCGCAGAACGGGCGCGATACCCTGATCCGTCATTGCCGTGGCAGGACTGGCAAAATTCCTGATAGATCCTGCTCCCCGCGTTCAGATCAGCACGCCGGTCCGGTACGCTCAGTTCAGTTTTGAGAAGACCGGCAAGTTCCTGCGGCACCCCCCTGCCAAGCCAGGTCATGTAGGAGACCATACCTTTCATCTCGCGGCCGTTCTCCGGAAGAGCGCGCCCATTCATGCTTCGCTCCATACAATCGTTGATCCGGTCCTCCAGGGTCACTTCACGCGCTGTGCGATTGCTGAACTGAGGGTAACGCAGGGTCACGCCCATCCAGGGGAGGCCGTACATCCTGGTTCCGCCTTCCTGATGGCAGTTGCCGCAGGCAAGGTTGCTTCGAGAATGCGCCTTCATCGGCGTTTTTGCTTCAGGGCCGAGGTAGGCTTGGGTTCTCATGAGAAGTTCATACCCGTATCGAATAAGATCACCCTGTTTGTCCCGGGGAATGGAGTCCTTCGCAGGAGGTTTCCATCCTGATGATGTTTTCATGTTGCTGCCCACCAAAGGAGCCGTGGTGTGGTCGACATCCGCCAGGGACGTTAAAAACCGCAGAATGGCATCGATCTCCCTGCTCGAAAGCCTCGTGTCCAACTCCATCCATGCCATATCATCAATTGCTTCGGCAAGCGTTGCGACCATGCCGTCGTGAAAATACGGCGCGGTCAAGGTCACATTCCGGAGCGATGCCACCTTGAACACGTATCGGTCATTCTCTTTTTTCGTAACCGTAAACCGTCCAGTGTCGGAGGTGTTTTGGTAAGGATGATACACGCCGACCTTCTGGAACAGCATGCCGCCCAGCAGCGGTCCGCTATGGCACCGGATGCACCCTTCATTCATGAACAGGCCCAGACCCTCTTTTTCGAGCACGGTCAGCGCCCCGGCATCACCTTCGACAAACAGATCGAAACGGCTGCGCGATATCAGCGTTCGTTCGAACGCGGCGATGGACTGCGCCAGGTTGTCATAGGTGACCGGTTCCGTCTGGCCCGGGTATGCAACCCCGAAAGCCAGCCGTATCTCCTCCGAGCGCTTCATCCGCTCAAGACAGGCGTCAACATGGGGCATTCCCATTTCCATTGAATTAAGGATCGGCCCTTTCGCCTGTTCCGCGAGGGTCCGTTCGCGTCCGTCCCAGAACTGCGCGATTTGAAAACCGGCATTCAGAACCGTGGGTGCATTCCTTGTCCCAAGTTTGCCGAGTGCGCCCGGTGAGGTGATCTGGTTGTCCGCGCCGCTGCCCTGTCCATTGATGGGATGGCACGAACTGCAGCTTTGCGTCCCGTTAATTGAAAGGTCGGTTTCGAAATACAACATCCTGCCGAGCGCGATTTTCTCAGGGGTATCAAGCTGGTTGCCGGGCATCTGCCGCGGGAGGATACCGAAGATCGCCCTTGCCTGCAGCATGAGCGTGTCCGATTGATCAGCAAACATCCGGTCAGACGTTGCCTGCTCAGACACGGCGCTTTCCCCGTATCCCGTGCCAGTCATTACCATGATCACACAGAAGATGTGGACAACGCGCATCATAGACACTGCTCCTGATCAGATGGCCCATGTTTCAGCACCTGAATCTAATATAGCATTTTCCATGCATTATCGTCAGCGGAATCGACATCATGTTTGCCGCCGTACGGCAATCCTCATTTTTTGTCGGAGGACTGTCCCCATCCGACTTCCTGCACCTGTGATTCCGGCGCATCCGGCTGCGGTGTTCCGACAATAACGCGGGCTCGTTTCAATGCATCGTTTACGTTCTCCAGTACGTTGTCAACGCCGATCTTATCGATGAATCCCGCCTTGTCCATGGCGATCATCGGCTGGGTATGGACCCCCGCAAGCATCAGCACCGCCCCGTCGCGGCGGGTCTGCTCGTACACTTCCTCCAATGCGCGGAGCGCCGTGGTGTCCATGGAAAGCACCGTTCGCATGCGGAGAATAAGGACCTTTGGCTTCTGCACGATCAGGTAGAGCGTTTGCTTGAACCGGTCGGCTGCGCCAAAGAAGAACGGGCCGTTCACTTCGAAGACCTCGACGCCCTTCGGAATGGTGAATTGCTTGATGCTGTTCGGGTCCTGGTCCGCGGTATCCACCTCGTCCTCAAGCATCGAGGTGATGTAGCCCACCTGCGTCACATCGGCCATGCGCTTCATGAATAAAAGCGCGGCAAGCACAACGCCCGCCTGGATCGCGACCGTAAGGTCCACGAGCACGGTCAGAAAGAACGTCACCAGCAGCACCGCGATATCGCTCTTCGGGCTCTTGAACATCTTCACGAAGAGGTGCCACTCGCTCATATTATAGGAAACGACGAGAAGAATGCCGGCCAGCGTGGCCATGGGTATGAGCGCAGCCCACTTGCCGAAGAACAGCATGATGAGCAGCAGCACAACAGCGTGAATGATGCCCGCGATAGGCGTGAGCGCGCCATTTTTAATATTGGTTGCCGTACGAGCGATTGCTCCTGTCGCCGGAATACCGCCGAAAAGAGGAGACGCGATATTGGCAACACCCTGCGCCACGAGTTCCATGTTCGACCTGTGGCGTCTGCCGGTCATGCCGTCGGCAACAACAGCCGAAAGGAGCGACTCGATGCCTGCCAGCAAGGCAATGGTAATGGCCGGCGACACCAGCTCGGGCACCTTGCTCCAGGCCACCGTGGGAATGTGCAGGGTCGGCAGCGCGCTCGAAACAGCCCCGAACCTGCTGCCGATCGTCTCTACCGGCAGACCGAATAGCGGAACAGCCGCTGTCGTGGCCACGATGGCGACCAGTGAACCGGGAACACGCCGGGTGACGCGGGGCCAGAGAAAAACGATCACCACGGTCAGTAATCCGAGGATCGCAGCGGCAGGTGTGAAGGTGCCGAAGTGGACGGCATATGCCTCGATCTTGCCCAGGAATTCGGCAGGCACTGTGTCCATGTGAAGCCCCAGGAAATCGCGTATCTGGCCGGTCGCGATGATGAGCGCGATGCCGCTGGTGAACCCCACGGTCACGGGATACGGAATGTACTTGATCACCGCCCCCATTTTCACTATTCCCATAACAACGAGCAGAATGCCGGCAATGAGCGTGGCGATTGCGAGGCCGTCGTATCCGAACTTCTGCACGATACCGTAAACGATCACGATGAACGCGCCGGTCGGCCCGCCGATCTGCACTCTGCTGCCACTGAGCACGGAAATGATGAGGCCCGCGATTATGGCGGTATACAGCCCCTGCTCCGGCTTGACGCCGGACGCGATGGCGAACGCAATAGCCAGCGGCAAGGCAACGATGCCGACGATGATGCCGGCGGTGAGGTCTTTAAAAAAGATGCCGCCCGTGTAACCTTCACGCAGGACGGTCAGCAGCTTCGGTTCCAGTTTTGATTCAGGCACGCGCAAACTCCTTTTATATCTTTATTGAGAGGGCCACCAGGAACATCTGGCGGTCCATCTTTTTTGCGTTTTATTTATAAGACACATGTGAGATGATGTCAAGAAAAGAAACGATTTCACGTTTTGCTTGACTGAGCAAGAGCCTGCATGGTAACCTCCAAAACAATACGCCATGGACAAATTCATCTCCATCATCATCCCGAATTTCAACGGAAGCTCAACTATCGGAAAGTGCCTTGAAGCGGCGCTCGCTTCCCCATACAGCAATTTTGAGGTGATGGTTGTCGATGATTGCTCTACGGACGAGTCAGTCCGGATCATTGAGCAATTTCCCTGCAGGCTTATCCGTCTGGACCGTCACTCAGGAGCGGCTGTTGCAAGGAACAAAGGAGCGGAAAACAGCAACGGGGAGATACTGTTTTTTACCGATGCGGATTGTCTGATCCGGGAGGACGCGCTCTCCCTTGCGAACAAGGCGCTTGCTGATCAGCGAAACGACGTCATCGGCGGCACGTATACGCCATTGCCGCATGACACGGATTTTTTCAGCACGTTTCAATCTATCTTTATTCACTATTCTGAGACAAAAAAGAAAGAGCCGGATTACATCGCAGGGCACGCCTTGGTCATTGAAGCTGCACTATTCAAGGCAAGCGGAGGTTTCCCCGAAAACCCGCTCCCCATTCCGGAAGATGTGAAGTTCAGCCATCAACTTCGTCGCAGCGGCTGCCGCCTTATCATGGTTCCGGAAATTCAGGTATCTCATGTGTTCAACTTCACCTTGTTCAAATCTCTTCGCAATGCGTATCGAAAATCGATGTTCTGGACGATCTATTCCCTGTCGAACAAAGACCTGCTGTCTGACTCGGGCACCGCATCCCGGGAACTCAAAGCAACCATTGTCTGCTTTTTCCTGAACATCCTGCTTGCAGCGCTCTCCCTAATCCTGCATGATCCGATGTATCTGCTCCCTCTGCCGGTTGTGTTCATTTGTGCGCTCTTCTACAGCAGGAAACTCCTCACCTCGTTCTTCATTGCAAAGGGATTTTTCTTCTTTGTTCGTGCAGCGTTGTACTATGCGGGAGTGTATCCGGCGGCCGTTGGAGCCGGCGTTTTTGCGGGGATGGTGAGGTATGCTGTAGCTCGTCGAGCGACTGAATAGAGACGAAGAATGGATTCCTGCCTCCGCAGGAATGACGGATTTAAAGAAACGGAACAAGAAACACGTTTTTACCCATCCCCTTTTTTTCTCGCAAAAATATCCTTTGCAAACCAAAGCCAGAAAAGACTTTTCCCTGCCTTCAAAACAGCAGCAAGGTCATCCAGGTTCCTCAGGGAAAGCAGCCGTTTGATGATGAATGATGGCCGCGAGTAGAACGCCCTGAATGCCTTCTGCCTTAGCTCCATGATCTGATCCCTTGTCATGGTCCGCGGAATAAAAGCAGCGCCTTGATAGGTGAAATCCGTGAGGTCCTCGGAAATTGTTCCGTATTTATCGAGGTTGTCATACAGCTCGGTGCCGGGGAATGGCGTGATTGCGTGAAAACTTACCGTGTCGGGATCGATCTCAAGTGCGAACCGGATGGTTTGCAGGCCCTCTTCATACGTTTCTCCCGGGATGCCGAACATGAACGGCGCGTGAACCCGCAAGCCCACCTCTTTTGCTTCTTTCACCGCCTTGCGGATCTGCTCAAGCGTCGTTCCTTTCTTTATCATATTAAGATTTTTCTGCACCCCGCTCTCCGCACCAAGCAGGATCGCCCAACAGCCCGCGTCTTTGAACGCCTGTAACAGCGGCTTGTCCACCTGGTTGACGCACGCTGAGACGAACCAGGTGAAGTCGAGCTTGCGTTTTTTTATTTCATCCGTAAACCGCATGGCCCGGTCATAATCAGCTGCAAGCGTGTCATCCAAAAATTTTATCTCGCGATAACCGAGCGCAAGACAATGCTCGATCTCCTTCATGACATTATCGATACCGCGATAGCGGATCCCGGTTTTTCTTTCCTTGTCGATCTGGAAGCAATAGATGCATCGCCTGTTGCAGCCCCGTGACGTCATCATCACGGTCACGGGCTTGCGTTTATACGTGGCCGGAGTCGGCAAATAGCGGTTCGGGTCGCCGAGGAGCTCCCGTGCCGGAAACGGAAGCGAGTCGAGGTCTTCGATCAGCGGTCGCGAGGGATTTTTTACAATTCGTCCATTCTCTCGCCAAATAATGCCTCGTATATCTTCAAGGTTTCTGCCTGCCTGGAGCCGCTCAACCGTTTCAAGGACCGTGTACTCCCCCTCGCCAGTAACTACTGCATCAACACTCTCCCCTGCATCTATCAGACACTGTTCCTGCACTGCAATGGGATAGGGTCCGCCAACGCAGACGAACACCCGGCCGCCGAACATTCTCCTGAGATCGCTCGCTGTCTGTTTCGCTTTATTCCATCCAAAGGTCGTTGCATAAATACCAATGAACTCCGGGGAGAATTTCTCCGTTTCCCGGAGCAGTTCTTCATGCGTGAGAAATGCCCCGTTCTGGAACATCACTTCGTGACCGGCCTTTTGCAGAACAGCCGCCACATACAGCGTTCCCAAAGGCTGCCAGTAATTGATCTGGGATGCGGCGGTTTTAGAAGAAAAAATATCCTTCGGCACCCAGGAAGGTATGATGAGAGCGCATTTCATGAAGATTTCCTCGCTGTAAAAAAGTCTCAGGTCTCAGGTCTCAAGTTAGGATCAACGTCAGGCCTGAGACCTTAAACTTGAGACTTGAGACCTGAGACCTGAGACTGACCCATGATCTTCTCCGCAGCCTTCATCCCGGAGTCAATCGCATGGTCCATGTTGTAATACTTAAACATGCCTGCTCTTCCGGCAACATGCAGGTTCGTAAACTTTTCGCAGTAATCATAGAGTATCTTTAGGTGCTTTTCATATCCTATATCGAACAGCGGGTATGCTTTCGGCACCCGTAGCACCAGGCTCTCCAGAACTTCATGGCTTTCTATATATCCGAGACGCACAAGGCTTTCCACTGCGGTCTTCATAAGAGCATCATCACTCGAGTTCCACGTGGCATCGTTCTCAAAGCTGAAGAATTCCGTTACCAGAAGCGTTTTACCGGGAGGCGCCATCTCCCTGCTCCAGTTCGTGGGTTCGTGCAGCCTGCCGATGGGAATGTTCTTCTCCGGAATATATATCCAGGTGAGATCGGTAACTTGCGGCCGGTCGACCATGACGGTCACGATCACCAGATCACGGAATTTCAGTTGTGCAGCTGCTCCCAGTATCTCGTCAGGTGGTGCCGGATCCAGCAGCGTGATCAGCTTCGTGATCGGAATGCTCGAAATAAACTCCCGTCCGGGATAATTACGAGAGCCGTCGCGATGCTTCACGGTAACACTGTCCACAGTGAAACCGGTGCGATTGATACGCTCCACCCCCGCATTGGTGAATATTTCGCCCGATCTCAGTATTCCTTCGCCGAGTTTGTCTGAGAGGCGGCCAATGCCCCTCTTTGGATACAGGAACTCGTCAACAAGAGACGGGATATCCCGTCCCTTTACTTTAAAAAAAGCGTTCGCAACAGCCGACGAAAGGGACAAGCCCTTGATCCGCCGGGCCACCCATTCGGCGCTGATCGACGAACAGGGAATACCCCACACCTTTTCGCTGTACTCCTTGAAATAAATGTCGAACAGCGAGCGACCGAAATTTGCGACCACCCAATCCTCGAGTGAAACGATCGCGGCTTTGTTGAAAATCTGTTTAATGCGCTCCCAACCATAATCTGCAAGGATCCGGAAGGTGGTGAACAGGCCCATGCCGAACACCGCATTCACCGGTTCCAGGGGATAGTCGAAATATTTTCCGCGAATAAAGATCCTGGTTTTGCGCGGAACCACGATCAATTCATCCTCCATCAGATCTTTTACAAAGGCCTCAAGCCGCGCCTCTTTGGTGAAAAAACGGTGCGGACCGATGTCGAACCTGAAGCCATGGTGTTCTATGGTTTTTGAAATGCCGCCTAACGTGGCGTCATGTTCGAACACCGTGACCCCGAGCCCGGCTTTGGCAAGAATATATCCGGCGGACAGGCCCGTAAGCCCTCCGCCCATGATGAGCATTTGGTTGTTTTTATCCGTCACAGAATCTCCCTTGAAAACTCGATTATCGATTGTACCGGGACAAAGCCGTTTCTGTCTTGCGAGATATAGTTATTTCCACCTTCAGTCTTCAGCCTAACTACCTGAGCTGTTGCCATTCCCTACCATACAACTCGCACTATCGATTGATAGGAAAAGAACGGAAATGCCGTTGCAAATGTTTTTGTCTGGTGATATTCGCTGATCTTATCCTGCAGACTGCCCGGCAGCGCCGGGTCAGTTGAGCTGGAGATCAGCACAACAGCTTTTCTCCCCAATGCATGCGTTCCCTCCTGCGAATAGAAAACCGGGTTCTTGTATTCCCAGCTGAACCGCAGGGCTGACTGGCGATAATCCTCATCCGGAGTTGAAGCACCGGCCTCATAATTATAAACGATCTTTTTGTCCGCATACAAGTCAAGCAAAGGGACGAAAACCGCCGGATTGATCGAATACTCTTTTTCCGGTTGAACAACCACCTCGATCGTATCGACATCAAGTGATGAGAGGAACCCTCCCGCCTGCTGGATATTCATGGCGCTGAACTGCTTTGTGTAGGGCAGGTAGGCGAAAACACCCGTAGCAAGGGACATGATGAGCGTGCCGGCTACGATCATATTTTTGATCGCCTGGTCCTTCACCGCCTGCAGCCCGTACGCCGCCATGAGTGCCAGCAGGGGAAATGCCGGCAGGGCATAGCGAACACGACGGAGGTGAAAGAGGAACATCAGACACCACAGCCAGGCGACGATCACATAGTTCAGGTCACGTTTGTATAGTGCAACGAAAAGCGACACCAGGGCCGCGATGGTGATGATCGGATGGATCTGATACAGGAAGATGGACAGCAGGCTCTCTGCCTGCCGTCCCAGACTGGGTCGCTGAAAGCTCAGAAGAAGATCGATCTGTCCAGCGACGACATCGTAGTTGAACACGATAAAAATACCGGACAATAATGCGATGATCATCAGCATGCCGAAGCTTCTCTCCAGAATTCGGCGACGGAGTCCTGATGCACTACGGAAATAATAAACCACGGTGATGACCACCAGGATGGAGAGCATGGGCCACGCGGAATATTTGCAGAGTGCGGTAATGCAACCAGCGGCTCCCGCGCCAACTATTCGCCAGCCGCCCCCCGTAGTCACTCCCCTGATGTACAGGTATACCGTAAGAGATAGAAAGAACATGGTCGCCACGTCCACGAGCATCAGCGGTGTCATGATCAGGAGATACGGAATACCCAAAAGAAGCGCGCCCGCAACACCGCCCGTTTCTTCATCAAAGAGTTCCTTCCCGATCAGGCTCGTCACAACAGCTGTTGACGCAAAACACACCGCGTTGAGCATCTGAATGAATATCCGGTGCTCGCCGAATATCCTGAAGATCATCCCATAGGTAAAGGGAATTGCCGGAAGATCTGTCCAGGCGGAAATGCTTCTCCCCCACTCCGACCAGAAGTATTGAATGCCGAAGAGCTCTATATATTTGGCCTGCGTGAAATACCGTGAAGCATCGACCTGCACCTCGGGCGTGCCCCAGAAACAGAGTGCGGTGACGAAACATCCCGAAAAAAGAAGGAGCGATCGTGAAGAATGCGGCGAATAAAACCGGACGACGATAGCAGCAATTGATAGTCCTGTGGCCAGGACCAGGAAAAACCTGATGGGTTCGGCTGCCATGAACACCAGGTTCCAGCTCATCAGATTATTATCGTCAAACCGCCGGAATATGAACTGCAATGCGGTTATTGCCAGGGAGACGCCGACCAACGCAACAAAAACGTATGTCGTTCTCCTTGTCTGTACAGGTAATGCTTTCATGTTGCCGCACGATAATACACTACCCTTTAAAATGCAAGCAAAAGTGGACTCATTGTCCGCAGATAGGGCGTGCGATATTGCATGCGCTGGATAGACCAAAGTGCCGGAATTCTCTGAGAAATAAACTATATTTACGATTTGAGATATTGTATTGAACGAAACTTCAAGTTGACACTTACGGCCTCATTATGTAACATGGCGGCACGGAACCAATATAGGTCTGGCAGCTGATTGTATTAAAATCAATCCTCAACATAACTGGGGGCGATTAAGGGGGTGTACATGAAGCATCTGGAGTCATTAAGCAGGTGGACATTAGTTGCAATTGTTTTCTCGGTAATCGGTTTTGCCGGTCAGACAGCTCAGGCATGGCATGTGGTGGATTACGGCAATGGCGGTTTCCTGGACATCAACTACCAGGTCCAGGCACGTGAAGTAATGAGCCCCACCGGATCAGGATCCACGGGACAGGACAGCACGAATAATTTCTATTTACGCAGAGACCGCCTCAGTTTCCTTGGTGCAATCAATGATACCTATGGCTATGCTCTGCAGTTCGAATATGTCGGAGGAAAAAAGATCGGTGAAACGGACATCAGCACAAAGGGCGACGATTATGTGGCGACCGTTCTTGATGCGTATGTCACCGCGAACTACTCCGATGCCCTGAATTTACGGGTGGGCAGAACAAAACACGTTCTTACGCGGGAAGTCTCGGAAGGCTGCTTTGATCCGCTTTCCACGGACCGTTCCGCTTTTATCAACGGCCCCTTTACCCAGAACGTCTGGAATGCGAAAACAACACGTGACGTCGGCATCACGGCAATGGGCAATTTCTTCTCTGATGTGCTTCAGTATCGCGTGGGCATCATGCAGGGGAATAATTATGCCGATGCCAGCAGACCAGCTGACGCCGGTTGGAGGTACACCGGCCGCCTGCATCTGTCATTGCTTGATCCGGAAGCTGGATGGGGTTACCGCGGCTCGTATCTTGGCAAGAAAAAGGTGTTGACCCTCGGCGCAGGCTACGAAATGGAGCCAAAAGCTGTTTTTGCCGACGGAACCACCGGTTCTGAGGATTACAAGGCATACACCCTCGACGCGTTTTATGAACAGCCAACCGAATTCGGCACGTTTACCCTCTCTACCGCTTACCTGAACGCTGATTTCGGCAATGCGGGAACACGCGGTGTTGCAGGTGCAGGGGGCATCAACGGCGAGAAGAACGGCTACTACTGGAAGGGCGGATACATGCTGGGCAAGTTTCAGGTCTATGGACGCAACGAAAAGTGGTCCTTTGCTCAGCTTGGCCCTGTTGGACAAATAGTCACCTATAGATCAGAAGGCGTCAATTACTATATCAACGGCCAGGAATTGAGACTTACGCTGGAATTTGCGAAAACCTCCTTTGACAAGGACCATATTCAGCCGATCCGGGCCCTGACCGCGCAGCTGCAGGCGAGATTCTAAACTATTAATGACAACGAGGTGCCAAAATGAAAATAGGAAATAAAATAGGATTATTTAAAATTATCTGTTCACTAGCGGTCCTTGCCGTGCTAACCGCGCTTTCCCTCAATGGTTGCGGTAATGCAGGGGTCACGAAATACACCGAAAGCGGGACTGATTCTTCTGTTGCTTCGGCCGGCCTCAAAATAACGACTGCAGGCAACGTCACATACGTAAAGAAAAATACTTACCTGCAATTGACGGCTATAGAGGACGGTACGAATATTGACAGGACCTCATTAGCCACATGGGAATCCTCTGATACGTCGTATGCGACAGTCAGCGCTACAGGCTTAGTCAAGGGTATTAAAGGCGGGGGTTCGGCAATAATCAAAGCCACGTATGGAACTCTTGATGGATCCATTAAACTTACAACGACAGGCGCGCCATATTAATGAGGTAGTTAGAGTTTTAAATTCGCAATAGGCGTTTACACAAAATCATATTAAAGGAGGTGAACCAACAATCTCGAAGGTATTTTAGGACCGTTAGAAACTAACATGTACGTATGCGCTGTATAATAAAAAGGGAGGAAGGTAAATTATGAGTAAGTCATTAAAAGTAGCATGGTCTCTTGTTCTGTCATTGGCGCTCGTCTCTATGGTAGCGATGTTCGCTGGATGCACCAAATCCGACAGCAAGGACGACACCACCCCGGCGGTTTCATCCGCCAAGGCCATAACCGCATTCTCATTCACCACCCCCGCTGCAACAGGGACCATCGTTGAGAGCGCAAAGACCATTACGGTTGCCGTTCCAGCAGGAACGAACGTTACCGCGCTGGTCGCCACGTTCACCTCTACCGGTGCAACTACAAAGGTAGGCGCTACCTCTCAGGTCAGCGGCACGACTGCCAATGATTTCACGGCTCCCGTGGTTTACACCGTAACCGCAGCTGACGGTTCGAGCACTGCGTATACCGTTACCGTGACAATTGCACTGGCCACCTATTCAGGCAGAGTGTACATGGCAACTGAAATGGGCGGACACATCGCTTTCTATGATCTAACGATCGATCCCAACAACACCACCACGCCGATCACCATCACGAACGGCGCTGGCAAGGGCGACAAAAAACAGCTCCAGGGCGCACCTGGAGACACCATTTCTCATATTTTCCATGACGTGAGATATGATGATGCTGCCAAAAAAGTGTACTATTCAACAATCGTCCCGGATGGCGCGCTTCTTGCGGCACCTGCGACAAACTTGAACACGGCCCATATCGGGTTCATGGATCTGAATGCCAGCAATGCAGTAACAGATGCAACCATAGATGTTGAAGTCAATAGCGCCAAGAACGTCAACAACCTGATATTCCCGGTAACCGGGGATAAAGTTGTTGGTTTGCCGGTTATCTATTGTGCATCAGGCCAGGGAACTGTAGCCGGCACAGATTACTATGTGGCTCTTTCGATGACCGTTCCGGCCTACATTGACGCAATCAAGAAATCTGACATCACGGCTGGTGCCGATCTCTCCGCAAAAAGAGTCAGGTTCCATGTTGAGGATTTCCGAAATACCGGCAATCCGGCCACTTCCTGGAATGATCTCGGCGTTTCCCTTTTTGCTCATGGTATGACCAGCAGTCCTGACGGTTCTAAGCTCTATGTTGTCGTGAACGAAGTAACTGTTACCGACTATAATGCCGCTACCTTCACACCCACCGGCTACCCCAAAGGCTCAATCACCGGCTACCTGCTTAACATGCAGGATGTTGTCACAGCTGGATCAGTTACTTCCGGCAGTGTAAAAGCCCAACACACGATCACAGGTCTTGGTGGCTCGTCAACAACAGCCCCGACAGTGGCTTTCCGCGCAGGATGGACACCGGACGGTTCCAAGATCCTTCAGTCAGGAAAAGATCGTTTCCTCGTTCTTGATGGTGCAACACTTGCACCTTTGAACACCGCAACCGGCGACATGACGATCGGCGGTGGTAAACTCCAGGTAGAGAACCATGATGCCATGTCAACCTCAGATGGCAAGTATGCAGTCCTCACCATCCGGTATGAAGATACTGACACGGGTGGCAACCAGACGAGCGGACTCCAGCTCTATGACCTCACCACCATGAAGCCTGTTGGCGGTATGACCTCCACCTGCTCAAAGTGCCATACCACCAACCTAGCAACCAAGGCACATCTTACCTGCGGTATTGACGGTAAATTGTCCAAGAACTAGGTTACATTGTCGCAAAATAAATAGTTACCAAGGGGAGCGGATGTCTCGCTCCCCTTTTTTATTATTCTATGGTCAAAGCAATATGAATCATTTATAATATTTCTTTACCACTAAAGAATTCAGGAGTCATCTAACAATGACGTTGATAAAAGTCGCTCTTAAGAACCTGCTTAGAAAACGGATAAGAAGCATAGCCATCATCATAGCTGCGGTACTAGCGAGTGCATGTATTTTCGGCGCAACAATGATATTCTACGCTATGAAAAAAAGCGTCACCACCGGCATGCAAAAGCTCGGCGCCGATATTCTTGTCATTCCGTCCGCTAATGCGGAAGCAGCGAAAAAGATTCTTCTCTCCGCCGAGCCCGCGAATTTTTATATGGATGGCAAGAACCTCGACAAAGTCAGGGAGATCAAGGGCGTTCAAATCGCAACACCCCAGATCATTATTGGTTCCACCGCCTTTTCATGCTGCAATATGTCTGGGGCCTTGCTGGTGGGATATGATCCGAAAACCGACTTTACGGTCAAACCGTGGGAAACGCTGCACTATCCGCCCTGGGTAGGCCATGAAAACCTGGATCCGGTAACGATCGGCTGGAAGTTGATTCTGACTGACAACAAAAGTCTCAGGTTCTACGGCAAGCAGTTCAGGCTCGGAGCGCTTCTTTCCCCCACTGGCCTCGGCTTCATGGACAACGCGATCTTTATGCCCATGGACTCTATCCGCGACATGATCGTTGTCTCACGAACGAAATCCATTCAGGGGTTAAATATTTCTCCAACCGAAATCTCATCGATCCTGGTAAAAGTCGGAAATGAAGATGACATTCACAAGGTAGCTAAAGACATTGAAACAGCAATCCCGAGCGTCAAAACCATTATAACGAAAGACCTGATCCAGGATGTGCGCAAAGCGCTTGAAGCCGCAGTTTGGGGGGTGATGGCAATCGGTATCCTCATGTGGCTCATGATGCTGGCGTTGATGGGACTGGTGTTCTCCATGACCGTGAATGAACGCTCGCGCGAGATAGGCATCCTGAGGGCCATGGGTGCCACCAGGGGCCATGTGTTTCAGCTTCTCATCAGTGAGGCTTCCATACTCTCCGGCGTGGGCGCCCTGGCAGGCATAGGACTGAGCCTGAGCCTGATCATTACCTTCAGTAAGCTGATCATCAGATCGCTCGGAAATATCGCATTCCTCTGGCCATCGCCGGGCTATATTGGATTCATAGGAGTGATGTGCTTTCTATTTATTGTTATTTCGGGAGCTGCCTCAGCATTGTATCCCGCGATCAAGACCTCTTTGAAACAGCCCTATGACGCCATCCATGAGGGGATGTAATTCCCCTTTCCCTCACGCTCTGTTTTATTGCACCAAAAAAAACCCTCACCTGCCATTGGCAGATGAGGGTTTTTTCTTTACACTAAGATCGTCATTCCTGCGAAGGCAGGAATCCAGTATTTTCAGATAAATCTGGATGCTGGATCAAGTCCAGCATGACCAAGTTGAAACTTAAAACTGCACTGGTTAATGCCCCCCGACCTTCAACAGGCCGCTTGCAGCAAGCGAAAGCACCAGGATCTCGGCGATCGCGATAATAACGTAGGCAGTATCTTTTTTCCTGGACAGAATGGGAAGAATGACCGCGTAGCACAATATGGTCAGGCCTGAAAGCATGGCAATGCCGACGAAATTCAGGTAATCGCCCTTCCCGACCAGCGGCACCCAGCCCCATCCCGTGGGCGCTTTAAGTGCCACGTTAAAATCGTGCACCCGCATGCTCCAGTACTTTGGCAGGTCATCGATCGGCACAAAGGTCGGGAGCACCCCTGATATGTACACAAAAAAGGTGACCACCATGATTGCGAGACCCAGCCACATCCCGAAATTCAAAACGTTTGCATATGCCATCTGTTCTTCAGATGCCTTGGTATTTATATTCGACATTGTAAATTCCCCCTATTTCCAGATTCCGAGTCCCTTGAGCAGGGACCGTAGTCCTGCAAAGAGCAGGAGACCGATGACCATCCATTTGATTGCCTTTGGTTTCGACTTGGCGAGGATCTTCACGCCGATCATCGATCCGAGCATGATGCCCACAAGGGACGGGATCACGATCATGGGCAGCACGGCGCCCTGATTCAGGTAAACCCATGCGGCCGAAGTATCGGTAATCGATAGCAGGAACTTGCTCGTTGCAACCGATATTTTGAGCGGCGCGCCCATCATAAGGTTCAGCACGGGAACATTCGCCCAGCCTGCGCCGAGGCCGAACATGCCTGCCATGATCCCGATCACGATGAACATCAGAAGAGCCTGGGGCGTCTTATGGACCGTCCACTCCACATCCTTGCCAAGTGACTCCTCGCGGTAGATTCCCATGATCCCAAGGCTCTGAGAAAGCGCATCCGGCTTCGGGACAACCGGAAAATCCGATTTCTTCGCAGTTGCCATAATAGCAACAATAAAGAGTATGGTGGCGCCAAGAAGGGTATTGATCACAGCGGCTGACAGCGCCAGTCCGATCATGGCGCCGACGATCGCGGCTGCCGATGCGATAAGCGCGACCGGCATTGCCAGTCTGATGCTCGCCAGATTTCGTTTGAGAAGGCCGGGCCCCGCTGCAAGCGCACCAGCCAGCGCCACAAGCAGACCCGCGCCTCTGACAAAGTCGATATTGAACGGAAAAAATCCACCCACGATCGGCACGAACAGCACACCGCCGCCCACGCCGCCGAGCACCGCCAGGATGCCGAGGATAAACGTTACGATGAACAGGGCCACCGGCCAGACCCACCAGGGTGTTGTCGACGCCGGGACAACCGGAGCCGCTGCTGCGGCGGCATGCGCTGCACCCTGTGCATCAGGTGCTGCTCCATGCTCATGCCCTGCAGGCGCCACAACTGGCGCTGCACCGTGCGAATCAGATTCCGCGAACGCCACGTTGAATGCGAACAACGCGGTGATCATGACTAGCATCAGGATCAATAACTTCATATAACTCTCTACCATTTCTTGTCCTTTCCTCCCCCTAAATAGATTATGTCATTGATAAAACATGGTGAAAATCGTTTTACAGGACTGTTCACCGGTGAAACCAGACCGTTTCATATATGGACGACACAGTTGGTTATGTTATTATAATGAAGGAGATGTTGTCAAGAAAAATGTTCGCATCAAACCTGAAAAAACCATAAATTCATTCTCAGATACTATTAAAATCATTTATGGACAATCAGTTTCAAACAGAAACTGCGGTATCCAGCTGCCGGATGAACACCTCCCTCACGCTTTTGCTGGTCTTTTCGTAGTCCTCAAGAAGCCTTTGCCCGGCAGTTCCTTCAGTATCGACATACCCCATGCGCCGCGCGAGCGGCTGCAATTTCAGGGGATCACGGCTCAACTCGCTCGTTGCCTGATTTGTCACTACCCGCAGCCTGCTCTCTATCAACCGGAGAAACAGATATGCGTCCTTTAAAATATGATAGTCCCCGGAAGACAGAAGGTTCCTGCTTCGCAGAGCTTTGAGACCGTTCCACGTACCGGGCACCCTGAGCCGGGGGTGTTCATGTCCGTGTTGAAGCTGAAGGAACTGGACAAGGAACTCAATATCGACCAGCCCCCCTTCACCCTGTTTAATGTTGAAGCGTGACGCATCAGTCTTCCCGAGCTCATCCTCTATTCTTTTTCGCATGACGCGAATATCGCCTGCGAGAGCGACAGGGTCCACCTTCTGATAAATCAGGCTCCGCAGCGTTTCAGAGAACCTGTCGCCCACATCGCGATCGCCTGCGACAAAGCGCGCACGCAAGAGCGCCTGACGCTCCCAGGTATCGGCTTGTGTTGAATAATACTGTCTGAATGCCTCGATGCTCTGCACGAGGGGGCCTTTGGAGCCCGTTGGCCTGAGGCGTGTGTCCACGCGGAACACACAGCCCTCGCGCGTGAGCGTAACCAGGTACGAGATCGTCTTTTCAGCCATCCTGCTCAGGTATTCGAATGCCGAAAGTCCCGGAGGCGGCAGGGCGCGGTCATCGGAATAAACGAACAGAACATCAAGATCGGAACCATAGGTCAACTCCCGCCCACCCAGTTTCCCGACAGCGACGATTGCCAGTCCGTCAAAAGATCCCTGTCTGTCGTGTTTGCGGCCGGTCTCGGCAGCAGCCATGTCAAGAGCGGCCTTCAGACAAACCTCTGCAAGCTTTGACAGTTCGCGGCACACGGTTGGCAGCGACATCCCCGATAGAAGATCTGCCATCCCGATCCGCAGTTCCTCCTGGTTCTTGAACCTGCGAAGAGCGTCGAGCTTCTCCGTAAGTTCAGGATGTTTGCCAAGGGTTTCTTCGAGCTCCAGCCCAAACACGCCTGTCGTGCCCAGGCCCGGCGAGCGCCGGGCATCCAGCAGATTTTGAAGGATCATCGGCCTGCTGATAAGCATCCGGGACAGATAACCGCTGTTCGCGAACACCGTTACGAAGACCTTCACGGCCTCAGCATCGAGTTTTACGATCGACTGAGAAACCTCCCAGGAACCCTGTGCTGCGAGAAAAGACTCCAGATGATTGAACGCCATGTCGGGGTCGATCGAGGCTACGATCTCCCGAAAAAGAACAGGAAATATGCTGTTGAACAGTTTGCGGTTCCTCGGCGTCTGATGCACAAAGGCCGGTCCCTCACGCAGCAGGATCAGGTTCCGATAAGCCTTTCCGGGATCACGAAAACCAAACACTCCCAGCGCCTTAACCGCATCCTGCTCAGAAGTTTCGACATCGAGCAGCAGAGCGTAGGTATCGTCCGTGCCGGCGGTTTCCGTCTCTTCCCCGGTAAAAGCGAACAAATCGTCATAAATACTTCTCACCAGACGCGTGTGCCGGCGGTGATCACCAAGCAGTGCCTTCGTCTCACGTCCTCCTTCGCAATATCCCGCGGAACGTGCCAGCCTGCGCAGGTCCTCCGGTTCCGTGGGCAAGGTCTGCGTCTGAAGATCGTCCAGAATCTGGATGCGATGCTCCACGGTCCTCAGAAAAATGTAGGCCCGGGCAAGCACCGAATGCTCCTGGTAGGTGATCAATCCTTTTTGCGAAAGTCGGTGCAGGGCTTTGAGCGTACTTTTTTCCCGCAGCGACCGGTCCCTCCCGGCATAGATGAGCTGGAGCGCCTGAACGATAAATTCGATCTCGCGAATGCCTCCGTAGCCGAGCTTCACATCCAGGTGGGTCCTCCCTTTCTGCTCCACATCCTTGTTGATCTTCTGCTTCATGTCGCGGATCTCGGCGAGTGCGCTGAAATCAAGATACTTGCGATACACAAAGGGGGTGATCCGCAGAAGGAATTCCCTTCCCACAACCTCGTCCCCCGCCACGGGCCGCGCCTTGATGAGCGCCGACCGCTCCCACGTCTGGCCCCAGGATTCATAATAGATCTCATAGCCGCCGAGGCTCTGTGCCAGGGGGCCGCGCTGCCCTTCCGGCCGCAGCCGCAGATCCACGCGAAACACGAACCCGTCTTCGGTCTTTTCGCCGATGGCCGCGCTTATTTTCTCAGCAAGTTTGATAAAATACTGATGGTTGCTGATCCTGTTCACCCGTGCATGGTCCGGTGAAGAACCTCCTTCAGTCTCGCCATCCGCCTGGTACACATACATGAGATCGACATCGGAGCTGAAGTTCAGCTCACGCCCCCCCAGTTTGCCCATGGCGATAATTGCAAATCCGGCGGAAACGCTGTTTCCTTCGTCGTCCGCGATAACCGGCCTTCCATAACGTTTTCTCAGACTGGTATCCATCCAAAGATATGCTTGCTGCAAACAAACCTCGGCAAGATCTGACAGCTCAGCCACGGTTTCCTGAAGGTCGGCCCTGCCCAGGAGGTCCCGAAGCCCGATCCTGAGCATTTCCTGTTTGCGAAACATCCTGAGGACCCGAAACAGTTCCCTGTCATCGTCAACCTCAGCGACCAGGGAGGAAAGCTGATCAGCAAAACGTTTTTTTCCGGGTGCATGCGCTAGATACGATGGTGATGACAGCGACGCCAGTTGTTCGTCGGCCGTAGCTATCAGGAAACTTGAAAGAAAGTGACTGGCGCCGAATATCGTCATGAGGGATGCAAGAACGTCGGGGTTTTCCTTGCAGGCGTGCTTGAACAAGGTAATGTCCGTGAGCGCATGGACAAAGCGTTCCAGGTTGTTGCAAGCCATGTCCGGATCTGCGGAAGCGGAAAGCGCCGCGATCACCGTTACCCGGATACTGTTGACGAAATCATGCCCGAGACGATCGCCAATCAGCTCAAGGTTGCTTTGCGCCTGGGCTGCCCGCTGTATGCCGATGGACGCAATCTGTTCCGGAGTAAGGTTTATATGTTTGTCAAAACTCATTTTTTGTATTATACTGACAACGTATACCAGATACAATCGTGAAAACTACAGGTTAGTTACTTCAAAATAACATTTTTTCAAAACGGCAAGAATTTTCTCGCAACCAGAAGTAGGCGCTTTTAAGCGAGACGCTAAGCTCCCAAAGAAAAGCCAAGGACTTTATTAAAAACCGAGATTTATTGTTTTTCTTGGCGTCCTTTGCAACTTTGCGAGAGATGCCCTATAGATTTTAGCTCTTTGGTTCCGTCTTGTCCGGGCTAGGAATTATGAAAGAACAACTCCGGGACAACCAGCGTTGCTATGTATGCGGAACGAAAAACCCGGTCGGACTCGGCGTCCTGTTCCACATCGATGCTCAAGAGCGGACCATCAGCGCGCAGTTTACACCGTCCCCTGAGCACCAGGGTTTTGAAGGGATCGTCCACGGGGGGGTCCTCTCGGCGCTCCTCGACGAAGCCATGGCCAAACTGGCATTCAGCCTGGGACTTCCGGCTGTTACTGCCGAGCTATCAGTAAAGTTCAAATCACCGGTTGCTCCGAACGAACAGCTTGTGGTCTCCGGAAGACTTATCCGTGAAACGAAACGTCTTATCCATGCTGAAGCGCGAATCGAACGCGGTCCGCAGATAATCGCCGAAGCAACCGGGAAATTGCTGAGGATCGGTTGACGGAAGACAGAAAACAGAAAACAGAAGACAGAAAACAGAAGACAGAAGACAGAAGACAGAAGTCAGAAGACAGAAGACAGAAGTCAGAAGACAGAAGACAGAACACAGAAAACAGAATACAGAAAGAAAGACTCAGTCCTCAGCACACAAAACTATCTCTTATGAACTATACCCATAAACAACTCATTGACCTGATCAAAACCCGCACCGGCAAACCCATGCTCGTTCGCGAGCTGATGCGCCTGCTCAAGCTGAAGACCGAGGACCGGCACTCGCTGAAGCTTGCCCTCACCGAGCTTACCCGAAGCGGGGATATCATTAAAACCCGGGGCAACCGGTACGGACTTCCTGAGAAAATGGACCTCGAGACCGGCATCTTTCAAGCCCACCAGCAGGGCTACGGCTTCGTGATCCCCGAGAAGAAAGGCAAGACCGACATCTATATTTCCGCAAAAGGCAAACTCGACGCCATGAACGGCGACAAGATCGTGGCCCGGGTATCGCCGATTGCTGATAGGAAGAAAGCCGCGGGAAAACGCGAAGGGGTGATCGTCCGCATCCTCGAGCGCGCGCATACACGGGTCGTCGGGACCTATGAACTTTCAGATCCAAAAAGCAATGGCTACGGTTTTGTCACGTCCCATGACCCCAAAATCACGCAGGACCTGATTATCGGCAGGGAAAACGCCGGCAACGCAAAAAGCGGAGACATCGTCTCGGCGGAGATCATCGCGTACCCCCTGCGCAACAGACCGCCTGAGGGCAGGATCAACCGGGTCATCGGGAAGCCCGGCGATCCGGGCATTGACTCCGAGCTCATCATCGAGCAGTATGCGCTGCCGGTGCAATTTTCCCGGGAAACGATCCGTGAAGCGGAGAGCATACCGCAGCAGGTCACCCCGGCCATGCGCAAAGGCAGGAAGGACCTTCGTGAACTTCCCACCGTCACCATAGACGGAGAAACGGCCCGCGATTTCGACGATGCCATCTCGATCGAACGGATAAAATCAGGATACCGTCTCCGGGTGCATATCGCCGACGTGGCGCACTATGTAAAAGAAGATACCGTGCTCAATGAAGAGGCGTATGAGCGCGGCACGAGCGTTTATTTGCCCGACCGCGCCATCCCCATGCTGCCGGAAGCGCTCTCCAACGGCATCTGCAGCCTGAACCCGAATGTTGACCGGCTTACCCTGACCTGTGAAATGGACATTTCTCCCTCCGGGGAGATCCTTGCCTATGATATCTACGAGAGCGTGATCAACAGCAATGAGCGCATGACCTATACCGCAGTGCGGGAAATCCTTACGGATAAGGATCCCGTGCAGCGAAAACGCTACAGCGCTTTGCAGGCCGAGTTTGATCTCATGGAAGAACTCATGAACATTCTCCGGACGAAGCGGGCAAAACGGGGCAGCATCGACTTCGACTTGCCCGAACCCCAGATCGTTCTCGACCTCCAGGGCCGCATGACCGATATCATCAGGGCTGAACGGAATATGGCACACCAGATCGTCGAGGAATTCATGCTCGCGGCGAACGAGACCACGGCGCATCATATCGAAAACAAAAAAGCTCCCTTCATCTACCGCATCCACGAAGAACCTGCCGAGGACAAGCTCGCCGACCTTGCGGAGTTTCTCGCCACCCTCGGCATTACCCTGCCCGGGGCGGGCAAGATCAAACCTCTTAATCTGCAAAAAGCGCTTGCCAAGGCAAAGGGAACCCCCGAGGAAATCCTGATCAATACGGTCCTCTTGCGCACCATGAAACAGGCGCGCTATTCGGAGAAGAACGAGGGGCACTTCGGCCTCGCAGCCGAAACGTATACGCACTTTACGTCTCCCATCCGCCGCTACCCCGACCTCATCGTGCACCGTATTCTGAAAGCCGATATTCGCGGCAAACTGAAGGACACCGCCTATACTGATAAACTCGCGGAAACCCTTCCGGAAGCGGCAGCGCACTGCTCACGCCGGGAACGCACCGCCATGGAGGCCGAGCGCGACGTAGTCGCGATGCTGAAGCTCCGGTTCATGGAGGACAAGCTTGGCGAGGAATACGACGGACTTATCACGGGCGTCCTGCAGTTCGGACTGTTCGTCCAGCTTCGCGAACTATTCGTCGAGGGACTGGTCCATGTCTCGACCCTGACCGGCGATTATTACCACTATATCGAGAAGCTTCACTGTCTGCGCGGCGAGCGCAGCAAGCGCACGTACCGCATCGGCGATGCCATCAGGGTCCGGGTCGACCGGGTGGATACGATCCGGAAAAGAATTGACTTCTCCATAATCGAATAGTAATATATTTCATTCGCATAAAGCAGGGAAATCGCTTCCGCAGAATGTCGAAAACAGGAGAAACGCTGTCGATGTCGATCAGTCCGGCGGCACATCAACTTGCAACACTTCCCGGACTCGGACTTGCGCTCCTGATCGCAGCTGTTGCCCAGTTCCTTTCCGCCGGCAAGACAACCCTCGATCCGCTCGTTCTTTCCATGCTCATCAGCATCATCCTCGGCAGCTATTTCGGCGCACGACCTTCGCTCCAGCCCGGTATTGTCCTCTCCCGTAATTTTTTCATTCCTCTCGGCATCATCCTGTACGGCACCCAGATGGACATCCTGCCGCTTCATATTTATGGAGCCGGCCGCGTGTTGTATATCGTCTCCATGGTGTTCGTGAGCATTGCTGCCATTTACGGCATATCGAGGCTTCTCGGCATTTCCCGGAAAACCAGCATGCTCCTGTCGGCGGGTTCTTCGATCTGCGGAGCATCGGCCATTATGGTGCTGTCCCCGGTGATCCATGCCGAAAAAGAGGACACCTCCGTATCCATCCTGTCAACCACGGTCGTAGGTCTGACCGGCGTTATCCTCTACCCCATGATCCAGCAGGCGATGTCCCTTTCTGAGGACACCTATGCCCTGCTCTGCGGCACCACACTCTATCAGATGGGGCAGGTCAAGGCCGCTGCCTCGCTCCTGGGCAAAAACGCCCTTATCATGGCGCTGCCACTCAAGCTGCTCCGCATAAGCATGCTGCTCCCTGTGGCGATTGCCTTTTCCCTCATTACCCGGCAGAAGGACCGGCCGCTGTATATCCCCTGGTTCATCTTGCTGTCCTTGCTCGTGGCGCTGATCACAAATGTGTCCCCCGCCGTTTCTGCATACCGGACGATGTTCGCTCCGTTCTGCGCATTCTTCTTCTCCGTTGCGCTTGCCGGCATCGGTTTGACCGTGGACATCGAATCCATGATCAACGTCGGTTCCCGACCGCTCCTTGCGACGGTTCTGGGCTGGGGGGTCCTCGTCCTGCTCTTCCTGCTGGGCGTCGGACTGTCGAGATGAAACCACACTTCCGGAACAAACTGTCCACCAAAATTCTGCTTGTGCTCATCACCCTTTCACTCGTTCCCGTTATCCTGTTCGGCCTCAAGTTCGTTAAAATAGCGTCAACCCACATGGACAAGGACATCAATGTCTGGGAAAAGATCAATCCCGCGTACGTTGAACAGGCGCGTGAATTTCATGCGGGGCTGAAAGAACGATTGAACGACGAGGTTTCTTCGTATGCCATCTACAGCAGCTTTATCGCCGTCATCCTCGCGCTCCTGACCTCCGGCATCCTGCTCCGTCCGCTCCGCAATCTCACCGAAGGCGCCAAGCAGCTGGGCAGCGGCAACATGGATTATCGTCTTGTGGTGCGGGGCAGCGATGAGATCGCCCAGCTGGCCACGGCCTTCAATGCCATGGCCGATTCGCTCCAATCCCGGAACCAGGAGCTGCTTCGCAAAGAGCTCTACATCGAGAAGATGCTCGACCCCATGTGGGTCCTCGACCAGGAGGACAGGATCTTCGATATAAATCCGGCCTTCACCAGGCAGTTCGCGTACGCCAAAGAGAAGATCATCGGGAGCAGCGCTCGTGAGTTCTTTGATGCAGCGAACCTCGAGATTTTCGACCAGCAGATGAGGGAAAAAAGAGACCTGGGGAAATCAGACGTTTACGAGATCGCCATCCGAACCGGCCGCACCAGGAACATCCCTGTTCTCGTCAGCTGCACACCGATCATGACCGAAGGCCGGGTCACCGGCAAGATAGGTGTGTTCAAGGACATCTCCACGCGCAAGGAACTCGAGGATGACATCTTCCTGAAAAATAAAGAGCTCTATGCCTTGAACAGCATTTCCGCCATCACCAGCCAGTCCATGGACCTGGAAGACATCCTCCTGAACACGGTCAAGGAGGTCACCGTCATCATCGGCATGGATGCCGGAGGCATCTACCTCGCCCATGACGAGACCCGGGAGCTCACCTGCGCCGCCCATATCGGGGTCCCCGAACACATGGTTAAACAGATGGCGCGGTTCAATTTCGGCGAAGACATCCCCGGCTTTGTGGCGATCAACGGCAGCACCATCGCCATCCCCGACGTGTCTGTCGATGTGCGCGTCCACAACCCCCTGCTCAGGGAATCGGGGCTCAAGGGGTATCTCTGTCTGCCGCTCAAATCCAAGGACCGGGTGCAGGGCGTGCTCTGCCTTCTGTCATCGGCAGTGCATGCGTTCACGCAAAGCGAGCTTGAATTCCTCGAGTCCGTCGGCCATATCGTCGGCATGGCGATCGAGAACATTAAACTCTACAACCGGGAGAGATCGCGTCTTGCCAGCATGGTCAGCTTCGAAAAAAACCGTGCGGAGGCGATCCTGTCGAGTATCGCCGAAGGCGTTTATACCACGGACCGTGACCTGCGCATCACATACTGGAACAAGGCCGCTGAAGCGATCACCGGGTTCAGGTCGGAGGACGTCGTCGGCAGGCTTTGCTCCGATGTTTTGCATCATGAGAATGAGTTGGGCGAATGCCTGTGCGGCGACCGGTGCCTCATGAAGCCGGGTACGGAGCGCGCTGAAGGCCGTGCGCTCTACTGCGCGGTTGCTCTTGGCAACAAACTGCCCATTGCCCTCACCTCGGCGCCCATCCGCGATGCGGACGGGTCGGAATACGGCAGGGTCAATATTTTCCGCGATATCACCCGTGAGCATGAGATCGACCGCATGAAAACAGACTTTGTCCGCACGGTGTCGCATGAATTGCGCACCCCGCTCTCGGCGATCGTGGGCATGACGGAGATGCTGATCGACGGCGAAGTCCGCGATGCAGCGGCGGCCCGCGATTACCTGAACACGATCCACACCGAGGGACGCCGGCTTACGCGGATGGTCGAGGAACTCCTTGACGTCGCGAAAATAGAAAGCGGCCGGCTGGGGCTCAGGAAAGAGCCAATTGCGGTTCGACCCATCATCGACCACTGCATTCATATCCTTGAACCCCAGGCTTCTTCAAGGAACATCGACATCCGGTGCGACGTCCCGGACGACTCCCCCGCCATCCTCGCTGACCGGGAAAAATTCCATCAGGTGGTGTTCAACCTGTTAAGCAACGCCCTCTATTACTCGAACAATGAAGCTCATGTCGCTGTTTCCAGTTCGCTGGCAGACGGATGCGCGGTCATCAAGTTCGAGGACACGGGCTGGGGCATCCCTGAGCAGGACCTTCCGCACATTTTCAAAAAATTCTATCGCTCCAAGGTCCACGCCCCGCTCGTCAAAGGCACGGGCCTGGGCCTGCCTCTGGTGCTGGATATCGTCAAAGCGCACGGCGGGGAAATCGATGTCAAAAGCGTACCCGGCAAAGGAAGCATCTTCACGCTCTTTATGCCCCTGGCAAAGGATGCCTGAGGTCCAGGGGGAGTACGAATACTGTTCCGTTCGCATCAGGAGGAAATATGCACAAAGTATTGATCGTTGACGACGAACCCTTCGTTATCCGCATGCTGAAAGACAAATTTGAGAATGCCGGCATCAACGTCGTTACGGCCTCGAATGGAAAAGAGGCCGTACAACAGGCGCAGAAGGAGCTGCCGCATCTGATCATCCTGGACTGGATGATGCCGGAGATGAACGGGCTCGACGCCTGTCAGAGCATTCGCGCCAATCCGGTCCATGCAAAAACGCCGATCATTATGCTCACGGCCAAGGGACAGGAAGTTGACGAGAAGAAGGGCAAGACCGTGGGATGCGATTATTACATAACCAAACCTTTCAGCCCCCGCATGCTGCTGCGTCTCGTCCAGGACTGCCTGAAAATAGCATAACGTGATCCATGGTGATGAGCGGGAGGGTATACGAGGAATGATATGTGACAACTGTGACGGGCTCACCCGGCGCCTCGCACGCGTGGAAAAGGAACTTGACCTCACCACCCGAGAGTTGACGGATACCTACGAGGAAATATCCGCTATTTACCGGTTCTCGGACGCGCTCAGCACCGAGATCCATATCGATGTCCTCTGCGAAAAACTGACTGAAGAGATCAGCTCTACCCTGGACGCCGACAACGTCAGCGTCCAGCTTATCGATCCGGTCTCGGGCGACCTGGTCACGGTCGCCTCGCGCGGTGCTCAAGCCGGCCAATGCAGAGACCATCGATGGAAACGGGGTGAGGGAATCCCCTGGTATGTGAGCGAAACGAAGAAGCCGATCATCGTCTGCGATGTAACGAAACACCCGGATCATGCCGAATGCCCTCATACGCGGGTATCGCTCATGGCCGCGCCCATCATTGCGAAGGGGGCAACACTCGGCATCATCTGCGTCAGCGACAAGTTCAACAACGCTGAATTCCTCTCGAACGAGCTCAAGCTCCTGACCACCATCGCCAATCAGGCGGCAATCGCCCTGGAGAACGCAAAACTCTACCGGAACCTCGAGAACATGTTCGTCAGCATCGTGCGGTCCTTTGCCGCCGCCATTGACGCGAAATCCTCATGGACGGCAGGCCATTCCGAGCGGGTGACCACCTACTCCGTGGCCATTGCTGAAGCGCTCGAGGTCGACCGAAAAACCCTGGAGGAACTCCGGACCTGCGGTCTGCTGCATGACGTTGGCAAGATAGGCATTCCCGAGCAAATCCTCGACAAACGAGACCCGATCACGAATCCTGAGTATCTGACCATCATGCAGCATGCCGTCAAAGGCGCCAGGATCCTCGAGCATATCCATACATTCGAAAAGATCATCCCGGGCATCAGGTACCATCACGAGCGGTGGGACGGGCAGGGCACCCCCGACGGGCTCAAGGGGGAGAACATTCCCCTCATCGCCCGCATCCTTTCGGTTGCCGACGCCTATGATGCGATCACTTCAGATCGTCCGTATCGTGATAAAAGGGGTAAAGAAGAGGCCATCGAGGAAATCAAACGCTGTTCGGGAACGCAGTTCGACCCGGTCGTCGTGGCTGCGTTCCTCGCAGCCGTTGCGCAGCAGACTATAACTTGATGATTGTTTCGCGGTCTTTTTCGGTGAGCCCCATGCTGTAAGCGGCTATGCTCTGCGGATTTTCAGGACTGTACAGTTTTGCATAGGGGTCGGAGACCAGAAGTTCCAGTGCGTGATTAACGCTTGCGCTGTCGTCGAGTCCGACATTTTTCAGATGGATGCCTTCCCTGGTCACCGAATATGCGCGGAAAGCGCAGGGATAACTGACGATCGACGGATCGGATACAAACGTGACCCTGCCGATGGTCTCGACTTTGGCGGCGTGATGATGGCCGGTGACGACCATCCTAACATTCGGATAGCGTTCAATCAGTTCACGCACTTTGGAGCGGTTCTTGACCATCCACAACGCCCAGGGAGCGGTGTCATCCTGGGGCGTCGTATGCACGATCGGGTGATGCATGAAGAGTATCACCAGCTTTTTGTCCTCACACGCCTTCAATTCATCGCCGAGCCATTTAATGCCCTTGGGACTTGCCTCGCCATAGGTTTTTCCGTCAACCGTCACATCGAAACCGATGACCCGCACTCCCTTTACCGGATCGAAGGTCCAGGATGTCTGGTTGGGTCGCAACCCCTTCCCATTCCACGCCTGGAGATAGTCCTCTTTCGAAAGCTTTGATACGTTGCTGATCGGCGAGACCTCGGTATTGCCGAGCAGGATATAGATCGGCACGTCGAGCTGCGCGGTCCACTTCTGGAACACATCAAGAGACTCTTTATCGTTCGGACCATAGTGGATCTGGTCGCCGCCGAACACCACGAAGTTCAGCTTCGGCAACCGTCCAAGCTGGCGAAGCGCATCTATGAACAGGGGCACGCTCTTTTCCCGGTACTGCCAGTTGCTCTCGCCGCGCACATCCAGATGAAGGTCGCTGATATGGGCAAAATTGAACTTCGGAATGTCCGCAGCCTCCGCAAACGGGACAAACAGCTCGCCCACGGCGGCCATGCCGGTGAGTGCCGCTCCTGTGGTTGCCATGCCCTTTAAGAATTCACGTCTGTTCATGAGCACCTCGTTATATTTTATTTTTCCTGTTCATGGAAAACCATGCCGCACCAGGTAAAATTGACATATTCCATCAAGGATGTCAAGAGCAAAAAGGCGGCCGTTCACAAATGTCCTGTTGAAAATAGCGGGTGCCTATGCTATCTTACCGAACATGAACAATCTGCTCAGAAAGCTGCCCTCGGTCGACGATCTTCTGAAAGAGGACGGCCCGAAACAATGGCTTGCAGCACATCCCCGCGTGCTCGTTCTCGACGCCATACGAGCCGTTCTCGACCGTCGCCGCACATCTATCCTCCGGACAGGAAAAGATGGCACGGTGGATGAGCAAACGCTCACCCAGGCCTCGATCCTCGCTGATGCCGGAGCGCTTCTTCAGGAACTTTCTTCACCGAGCCTCCGTCCTGTCATCAATGCCACCGGCGTGGTGGTGCACACGAATCTCGGCCGGTCTATTCTTTCGGAAGCGGCGATCCAGCGTGTAATTGAAGTAAGCCGAAGCTATTCCAACCTTGAGTATGATCTCCCTGCGGGCGAGCGCGGCAAACGACATGTCCACATAGAGCAGATCCTGACGAAACTTACCGGCGTCGATGCTGCCACGGCGGTGAACAACAACGCCGCAGCCGTTCTCCTTTGTCTCAATACTCTTGCGCGCGGCAAAGAAGTCATCGTCTCGCGGGGTGAGCTTGTAGAGATCGGCGGATCCTTTCGCATTCCCGATGTCATGGAGCGAAGCGGCGCCCTGCTGCGGGAAGTGGGCACAACGAACAAAACCCATCTCAAAGACTACGAAAAAGCCATCAACGAGAATACCGGGCTCCTGCTCAAGGTCCATGCCAGCAACTACAAGATTGTCGGCTTTACCAAGGAAGTATCAGCTGAAGAACTCGCAAAGCTCGGCCGGAAACACAATCTTCCGGTGATGTGGGACCTCGGCAGCGGCAGTTTCGTCGATCTTTCCACCTATGGGGCCGGCGCCGAACCTACGGTGCAACAAGCGGTACGTGCTGGCCTTGATATCGTAACCTTCAGCGGTGACAAGCTTCTCGGCGGTCCCCAGGCAGGCCTGATCCTCGGCAGGAAGACCCATCTCGATGCGATCAGGTCAAACCCCCTCACCCGGGCGCTTCGGCTCGACAAGATGACGCTTGCCGCACTCGATGCCACGCTCAGCCAGTATCTTGACATGGACAAGGCGATTAAAAATATTCCCACGCTCTGGATGCTGACCCAACCGATGAGCGAGATCGTGCGCAAAGCTGAGCTCCTGGCATCAGGTATAAACTCACTGGCTTCATCCGGCTTAACCGTGACCTTGCGGGACGACACCTCCCAAAGCGGCGGCGGCGCCCTGCCAACAGGTGTTTTCCCGACCAGGACCGTTTGCATCCAGCACGATAGACTGAGCGCGAACCAGCTCGAAACCAGCCTGCGACTCGGCAAACCTCACATCATCGCAAGAATCAAAGAAGGCATGGTCATCTTCGATCCCCGGACATTGAATGACGAGGAGATCGGGAAGATTGTGGAAGCGGTGGGACAAAACTCTTCCCAAAAGATGAAATTTACGGACTGACAAGTCAAATACGAAGAGCAGTCACATCAACGGCTCTCAACATTGCCGAAGGTAGCGGTAATTCTTCAAAAAAAGAGTTTCAACGGTTTTTAGAAATTGCGTTAAGATCTGACTATGAAGTCATGACCTGCCTTGAGATTGCATTGCGCATCGGATATTGCAACCAAGAAGACCATACACGTTTACTATCAGAAGCAGACGAAATCGCAGCTATGATTACCGGTTTTGCAAAAACCTTGTAATTGCCCCTTCATTAATCTGTAATCTGTACTCTGTACTCTGTTTTCTGTCATCTGTCTTCTGTCATCTGAATTCATGAAATTCATCATCCTCGGCACTGCCGGACATATCGACCACGGAAAATCCTCCCTTGTCAAAGCCCTTACCGGCACTGACCCGGACCGTCTCAAAGAGGAGAAAGAGCGCGGGATCACCCTCGATCTCGGGTTCGCATCCCTCGACCTCGCTAACGGCAACCGTCTCGGCATTGTGGACGTTCCCGGCCATGAAGGCCTCATAAAGAACATGCTCGCCGGCGTCGGCGGCATGGACATCGTTATGCTGGTGATCGCTGCCGACGAAGGCATTATGCCCCAGACCCGCGAGCACCTTGCGATCTGCAATCTCCTGCGCGTAAAGAAAGGGCTGATTGTTCTTACGAAGATCGATATGGTGGAGAAGGACTGGCTCACCCTTGTGCAGGACGAGGTCCGGGAGTTCGTCAAAGGCACCTTCCTCGAAAAATCTTTCATAGTTCCTGTCTCATCAAAGACGGGCGAGAACCTACCCCTTCTCCTGAAAGAACTCGAAAAGCTGAGCAACGAGGCTGCACCCAAATCAGCAAACGGCATTCTGAGGCTGCCAATCGACCGGGTGTTCACCATGAAGGGGTTCGGCACGGTCATTACCGGCACCCTGCTCTCCGGCACCATCAGCACCGAACAGGAAATCGAAATACTTCCCAAAGGAATTACCACAAAGGTCCGCGGCATCCAATCTCACAATCAGGCGGTCCAGCGTTCAGTAGCGGGCCAGCGCACAGCCGTGAACCTCCAGGGTGTGGAAAAAGACCAGCTCTCGCGTGGCGACACGCTGGTCAGCGCCGGGTTCTTCTTTCCGACTAAAACGCTTGATGTGAAGCTTGAACTGCTGATGCAGGCTCCCCGCAGCCTTAAAAGCAACGCGCGTATCAGGTTCTACAACAGCACGCAAGAAGCGATCGGCAGAATCACCCTCCTCGGCGTGAACGAACTTATTCCCGGTGATAATGCCTATGCGCAGCTCCGTTTTGAACAACCCGTCATTGTCCAGCACGGAGACAGGTTTATTCTGCGCTTCTACTCACCTATGGAAACTCTGGGCGGCGGCATGATCCTGCATCCGCATCCAAAACGTCATAAACGAGCTGTTCTGCAGGAATCGCTTGCCAACCTCACCGTGCTTGAACGCGACCCGATCGATAAGATACTCGCGCTCTTTATTTCCAATAAAGGACTCACCGGTATGGAGGAACCCGAGGCTGTCGGCATGATCGCCGCGGACAAGCAGGAGATCACTACTGCTCTGGCTGCGCTGGCACAGAAGAAAACCATCCTCAGAATCGATAAACTTTATGTGCACGTTTCGCATCTCACCACCCTTGAGACAAAAGTAATGGACCTTGTGAAGCAGTATCACAAAGACAACCCGCTGAAGCCCGGCCTGGACAAGGAAGAACTCAAAGGCATGTTGAGGGTGCGCGTATCGGCCAAGGTCCTGAACCTGACAACCGACGGACTCATCAAAAGAAAGCAAATCGATGCTGACGGTTCTAAACTGAGGCTCCCGGGATTCAAAGCCGCAAGCGGCGCTGTAAGTGACGAGCTCAAGAACAAGATCGTCGAAGCGATCGTAAAGGGCGGCACACAACCACCAATCAGAGAGGAGCTTCCCGCACTGTTCGGTATCACGGAAAAGGACGCCAAAGACCTGCTGAAACTCCTAGCTGATCAAGGCAGGATCGTTCGGATCAATGATTCGCTCTATCTTGACAATACTATAGTTGAGACGATCAAATCCGACTTACGCAAATATCTTGAAGAGAAAAAAGAGCTCACTATGGCCGAGTTCCGCGACCTGGCAAAGACCTCACGCAAGTTTGCGGTGCCGCTTATGGAATACTTTGATTCGCAGAAGCTGACCCAGCGGGTCGGGGACAAGCGGGTGCTGCGGGGATGAGGTGTGGTAGTAATCAGCCTTTAGCGCTCGGCCATGGCAGAACAGCGCGAAACCCGACAGGCTCGCGGGTCGGTTCATTATTTGAGTATAGCCTCGTGATGAGCATTCATTTCGGAAGAATGCTGGGTTTCACTTCGTTCTATCCAACCAATCAACTGCATTTGTATGCACAATGAGGTGTGTAGTGAACAAAAAACTATATTCTGCTAACTGGATCATATCGGTACTGGTTTTATCTGCCGCATTCACTTTCTATGGCTGCTCGAGTGATAAAAGCAATAGTTCTGCAGGGGGAAGCGAAGATGTGATTGCACCATCAATACCTGCGAATGTACAAGTCGTTAACTATACTTCGACACACATCGATCTCTCATGGGCACCAGCTATGGATAATAATTGGGTGCTTGGCTATAAATTATATAGGGATGGAGTATACCGCATGTTCACTGGTCTTCTAGACATATCTGACACAGGTCTGAGCCGTGGCCAGCAATATTGTTACAGTGTCTCTGCTGTTGATAAGAATGGAAATGAATCAGCTCTCAGTTCTAAAGTATGCAGCACAACATTGTTGACTGATGACGAAGTGACTGACTATCATACATATACGTATGATGTTAATGGAAATATGACAAGGAGCGTGTATTACAATTATTCTGGTCCAGACGGCATATGGTTTACACCCGATGATGTGGTGGCGGGGGACTATAGTGTAAATACGTACGATGCCAATGGACACATGACAAGAACGATCGGCTACAATGCTTCCAGTACCGACGGTATATGGTTTACAACTGATGATGTTGTGGCAGGCTATAGTGCATATACATATGATGCCGACGTGAATATGACAAAAAGCGTTCAGTATGATAGCTCCGGCGCTGACGGCATATGGTTTACAGATGATGATGTGGTATCAAACTACACACTATATATGTATGATGCCAATCATAACATGACCAGGAGTGTTCAGTACCTCGATTCTGGAACTGACGGCATATGGTTTACATCAGACGACAGGATGGCGTGGGGGTATGATGAAAACACATATGATATCAATGGAAACAATATAAGAAGCGTTCGGTACGGCAGTTCTGGATCAGATGGGATCTGGTTCACAGCTGATGATATGCTATCGGGTGGCTATTCCGCATATACGTATGATGCTAATGGACACATGATACAGAGTGTTGAATACAGCAGTCCTGGTGCTGACGGTATATGGTTTACAGCAGATGACGTGGTGTCAGGTTATATTGCATATACGTATGATGCCGCTGGTAGTATTGCCAAAATGGTCCAATACCTTGGTTCTGGCCCAGACGGCATCTGGTTTACGACTGACGATGAAGTGGCGGTATGCAATGTTTTAACGTACTATGCCAAGTGGAATATAACAAGGGTGGTTACGTATTCAGGTCCTGGCCCAGACGGCATATGGTTTACGGCTGATGATAGGGTGATGCAATATAGCATAACAACGTACGATGCCAACAGTGACGCGACAAGGATAGTTCATTACCGCGGTCACGGTGCTGACAATACGTGGTTTACTAAATCCGCTCAACATAAGCCGAATATTTCCACTGTAATTCGTATGGCTCACGATGGCGCTATCGGAATACAACACATGACACCAGGTGTGATTTCTTTGCATTGATAAATGACAATTATGATGTTCGGGGACGTGTACAGGCAGCCTCTTATTGTTTTTCATTAGTAGAATTCAACTGTTATTCTGAATAGAAATCTTCTTCAGTCATACTTCTTCTTCGCTCCTCCCTCCAGGTGTTATACTGTATTCGAAAACCTTATAACCATGCAAAACACCTCTATACTGAAAACCTTGTTTCGCTCCCTGCGCCACCGGAACTTCCGTTTGTTCTGGTCCGGCCAGCTCGTGTCTCTCATCGGCACCTGGATGCAGAATGTCGGACAGGCGTGGCTGGTTCTGGAATTGACCCATTCGTCCCTCAAACTGGGAGTGGTTTCCGCGCTCCAGTTCGCACCCATGCTGTTTTTGTCCCTTTTCACCGGGCCGTTCATCGACTACTTCGACAAGCGAAAGATCATCATCTGGACCCAGGCCGCGCTCATGTCGCAGGCGTTCGTCCTGTCGATTCTCGTCTGGACCGGGACTGTGCAGTACTGGCACATTGTGATCCTCGCCCTGCTCCTCGGCATCGTGAACACCATCGACATGCCTGCCCGCCAGGCGTTCATCATCGACATGGTCGGCAAGAAAGACCTGATGAACGCGGTTGCGCTCAATTCATCCATATTTAACGCGGCCCGGGCGATCGGGCCTGCGCTCGCAGGAATGTTGATCGCAACCATGGGAACCGCCGTCTGTTTTTTCATAAACGGCATGAGCTTTCTCGCTGTGCTGGCAGGCCTTTTATTCATGCGGGTGGATAGGACGTCTGTCAAAGTGAAGCCGGCATTCAACATCGTTCAGGACATGATGGAAGCCATCAGATATATCAGAGCGACGCCCGCTGTCCTGATAACAATGCTGCTGGTATCCGTGGTCAGCATGTTCGGCACAAACTTCAGCGTGCTCGTTCCCGTGTTCGCGAAAATGGAACTGCACCGCGATGCCGCGGCCTTCGGGCTTCTTATGTCTTCATTTGGCGCCGGGGCACTGATCGGCGCGTTCTCCCTGGCGCTGCTCAGCCGGAACGGCCCGAACTTTGGTCTCCTTCTCGGAGGCGGCATGTGCCTCTCGATCTTTTTGATCCTGCTAGGTTTCCAGAGATCGTTCGGCCTAACCGCATTTCTCCTTGCTTGTTCAGGCTGGTCCATGGTCACGTTCTTCGGCATGGCGAATACGACCGTACAGTTGAACACTGACGACCATCTTCGCGGCCGCGTCATGAGCATCTATACCCTGGCTTTTGGCGGGATCACTCCCTTCGGCAGCCTGTTCGCCGGATCGTTCGCCCACTGGATCAAGGCACCCCTTACCTTCGCGCTCGGCGGCCTGATCTGCGGGATCTTTTTTCTTATCGCAATAATGAAGCGCAAAACATTCCCTGTTCGGAACTACACCGAATAATACCGATTCATTCCGTTTAACAATCCAGTTGAATATGCTATTATAAGCCTATGCAGGAACAGGAATTCACCATACTGCGCGAGCTCATCATCCTTCTCGCGGTCTCGCTCCCGATCACGTACGCATTCCACAGGATCAAGCTTCCCGCGCTTGTCGGTTTTCTTATTACCGGCGTCCTCATCGGACCCTATGGTTCCGGAGTTATCACCGATACGCTTGTTGTCGAGCGACTTGCCGATATCGGCGTGGTGCTGCTCCTGTTCACCGTTGGGCTGGAATTCTCTATCGAGGATATTATGCGCTCGAGCCGCCAGCTTCTGCTTGGCGGAGGCATCCAGGTGCTTCTGACCATTGCCGCGGTTACCGGCATCGCGTTGCAGTTCCATTACCCCCTGCCCCAGGCCGTGTTTTTCGGGTTCCTTGCGTCTCTCAGCAGCACAGCTATCGTGCTGAAAATGTATTCCGACCGCGTTGAGCTCGACTCAGCCCATGGCAGGCTTGCGACCGGCATCCTTCTCTTCCAGGATATCGCGGTAGTGCCCATGATGCTTCTCCTTCCCGTGCTCGGCGAAGCAGGCGCGGTAACCCCTCTTTCCGTGTTTGTTTCCCTGGGAAAAGCGCTTATCGGTCTCGCGGTGGTGTTCATTGCGGCACGCAAGATCGTTCCCTTCCTTCTGCACCAGGTCATCAGGCTTAAAAACCGGGAAATGTTTTTTCTTCTTGTTGTGCTGCTTTGCCTTGGAGCCGCGTGGATCAGCTTCAGCCTGGGATTATCCCTCGCCCTCGGTGCATTCCTTGCGGGAATAATCATTTCAGAATCAGAATACAGCCACCAGATCGTGTCTGATATCATGCCCTTCAGGGATTATTTCGCCAGCATCTTTTTTATATCCATCGGCATGCTCCTGCATACGGATTTCTTCATGGCCCACTGGCCGCTGCTTCTCGCTCTGGCAACGGCCCTTGCCCTGCTCAAAACCGGGTTGGTATCTATAACAGCGATCACCCTTCGCTATCCGATCAGAAGCGCCCTGCTGACCGGCGTGGGTCTTGCGCAGATCGGGGAATTTTCCTTTCTTCTTTCACAGCAGGGTCAGCGCTATAACCTGATCCAGGGCGACGTGTTCCAGATGTTCATCAACACCTCCATCCTTACCATGCTTGCCACACCCTTCATCATCCAGGCGGCGCCGTGGTTCACCCGCAGGCTGCCTGCATTGCCTGAGCAGCTGGATGACCAAACAGGCAAGTGCGGACTTAAGGGTCACACCATTATTGCTGGATTCGGATTGAACGGGAGAAACCTCGCGCGGACGCTCAAAGCCACACATATTCCCTATGTGGTGCTTGAGGTGAACGCTGATACAATCAGGAAAGCGAGAAACGAGGGAGAGCAGATCATCTACGGTGATATTACAAGGCTTGATGTGCTGATGCGCGCTGGCGTGGATTGCGCCAAAATTATCGTTTTTGCGATCTCCGATTACGAAGCAACGCGGATCGCGGTGAAGCTGGCGCGTCAGGCAAACCCCGCGATATTCATCCTGATTCGCACGCGGTATGCGGCTGATGTCGACGCGCTTTACAAACTTGGAGCAGATCAGGTTATCCCCGAAGAATTCGAGACTTCCATTGAGATATTCTCACGCGTCCTCCACCAATATCACATTCCCGGGAACATCATCGCCAACCAGATAAATCTGATCCGCTTCGGTGGATACCAGATGCTGCGCGGTATTTCACTTGAACAGGAAAAGATCGGTAGGATCGCCGCGCTTTTCGCCGGTGCAACCGTGGAGAACATACAAATCCAGCCTGAATGTCCCTGCATTGACAAAACCCTTAGGGAATTAGATATTCGAAATGCCACCGGAGCATCAGTGATCGCCATGGTTCGTGACGGGAACGCCATTACCAACCCCGGTCCAGACTTCAAAGTACAAACAGATGACATTATGGTTCTTCTCGGAGCGCACCGGGATCTGGATAATGCGGTAAGCCTGTTGACGAGGAAACCATCTGAGAACGGTGGAGAACAATGATTTTATAGACGATACTTCATTCAATAGCCAAAATATTGTTGCGATTCGTGGTTGCCTCAAGTATAATCAGGTGCATTTTATTTCGCTTGTCACGTTTTTTCTGTAATTCCCCATCCCCCTTTTGGGAGAGCTTACGGTGCTGGTGCCCGTCCCGGCCTTCAAAGCCGCTGTTTCCTGGCGTGAGTCAGGAAAGGTGAGTTCGATTCTCATGCTCTCCCGCCATCAAACAAAAACAGCTCTCCTGTTTCATCGGCCCAAGCGTTTTACCTGGCTTTTCCAGATCCTTCTACAGAGCGCAACATGATCTAAGATAAGGTTCGCCCGTATCCGTTAAGTCAACACCGAGAAATGCATTGCAGGAGCAACACTGCCCCGAACACCGCATATTGACGCCTTTTGATTCCTGGATTAAATATGCTTTCCCATCCTTTATCACGCATTTGATATTCGGTACCCACCCATATGACATATTGGCCTCCACTTTCCTATGTTATACATGCACATTAATAGCACGAAATCAGACATGCTGTATGGATCTTTAAGGGTATTTTTAGGGTATTTTACGGGTATTTTTGGGGTATTTGAGAAGATATTCTTTAGGAATGATCGGTACTGCGGCTGTTTCTTTTAAAGACAGCCTTCCTACTGAACCAAAAAAAACCCTCACGAGATGCTCGTGAGGGTTCTGCTGCGAGATAATGACAACCTACTTACTTTTTGTGGCACTTTGCACAGTTGGCTGCGTCCTTCACTGCAAACGCCTTTGTGCCATTGTGGCATGCACCGCAATTCTTGCCTGCTTCCATTTCCTTCATGGTCAATACATCCGCACCCTTCTTCATTTTGAAGAGGCCGGACTGATGACAGTCAGCGCACTTGTTGCCCTTGTCCGCGTGCATTTTGCCGTCGAACACCACTTTGCCTGCACCTTTGCCGTCGAACTCCACTGTCTTGCCGGAGGGAACTGCGAAGGCTACGGTTGCCATGGCCACGGTCACCATCACTACGAGAGCCAGAACGAAAAATTTCTTCATGTATGTTTTCACCTCCTTTCACTGTAGATTAAAATACATTAACTTTCATGCAGCTTAGCCTGCGACCCATAACGCGGTCGCACACTGCTGCTGTAAACTATTCCATGAACTTCTTCGGGCTCCGATACTCGTGACACTTCACGCAATCCTTCTTGGCGGATGCGTCGGTGACCTTCCACACGTGCGGCTTGTGGCAGTCTTTGCACTTCATGTCCATGCCAAGATGGATTTCATGTTTTCCGATGCTGCGAATCTTATCGTGACACCGGATGCAATCTTCGGATTTCGGCCGAACCTTGCCAGCGGTATGAGGCTTATGGCATTCATAGCAATAGAACTGCATGGGCGATTTTTCATTGAACGAAATCTTAATAGCTTTCTTGATGGTTGCGGCATCGGGCGTAAAGTTCTTTACATCCATGGTGCCGTCCTCCACCAGCTGCTTTCTGATGGCGTCGTCCGCGCTGTGACAGAAAAGGCATTTCTTTCTTCCGGGCTTCAGGTTCGTTGTCCGGTCGGTATGGCAATTAAGGCAAGCGAGAGCCCCCATGCCGTTGCCGTGCACTTCTCTATCCTTGTGGCACTTGGTGCAGAATTTTTCCGTCGGGAGGAACCGGTGCACACCCTGTTTGTCCGGACCCACTTCGCCGTGACACTGCGTACACTCTAGCTTTTCTGCGATATGCTTGGTATGGAAAGGTGAATCCTTGATCATCGGGGCCTTGCCGCGTTTTTCATTCCCCTTTACGTGGCAGTCCAGACAGAACTTCGAGGACACAATAATAGTGCCATGGCGCACCGGCACTGAGGTCGGCCGCTTGGCGACAAAACTCACCAGCAACATGTTCTGCTCGATCATGGTAAGGTGATGACAATCATGGCAATTGAGACCTTTGTGAGCGCTGAGCGCCCAGCTGTCAAACGCAGGCTGCATCAGGTGACAGGCAACACAGAATTTCGGATTATTCTGAGTGTAGTCATACACAAAATAGGCCATAACAGTACCGCCGATAACCATAATGCCGAGAAGCACCACCAGTACGATCTTCATCTTTGAGGAAAGACCCTTGATCATGGTAGTGATCAATGCGGCCTTTTCCTTTGTCCAACTCATTACACTCATAATCCCCCCAGAAAAATCACTTTCTTACGAAATGATGCATTTTATTCTTTGACACACTGTACCACTAAGCCCATTTTTATATCACAGGGGCACGTATATGTCAATACCTATAATGAGTTACCTGCATTTTTTGCAACCGCTGGTATTTTAAAAGAACCTGCTTCAACTGACGCGAAACAGCCTGTTCCCGTTCTAAGTAAGAACCGCATCGCTCGCAGATTCAGGTTGCGTGTACATCAATCCTGCCGGGCCTCAGCGGGGAATATGGGGAATATTTTGCTTATCACCCAGAACAGTACAAAGGGCATGGTAAAAATACAGAGCGCCCCTCCCAGTCCCTCTTTGAAGGTTTCCCAGCTGTCCGGTATAATCGGCAAATGATAATGCATATATCCCATAAAGGAGAGTGAGAAAGCCTGACCGCCGATCACCACGTTCCAGCGCATCATGAACACGCCGAAAAGCACCAGGATCACGCTGACAACCGTCCGGCGGATCGTCAGCCCGGGGATCAGGAACAGGATAAGCGGAATAAGGTTTCCCAAACCATACTGCATGATGAATATGTCGTAGAAATCCCGTTCATAGATAACACTCCGCAGGACATCCCAGGACTTTACCGCGGTATAGGTGCGGAAGATGAGGTCCAGAAGCTCAAGGCTGATCGCGGCAACAAGGAATAACACCAGATATTTTGCTGTCATCTGAATAACGTTGACCTCGACGCCGATGATCTCTTCCTTGGACCGATATGCTCCGCGCGATGCATTCCTGCGCGTAGCCAGTATTTTTTTGATCTCCATGGTGACGATATACGTGAGCATGCAGAGCGCGATGCCTGATACCACGGCCGACATGATGAAGATGACCGGCATGAGCGGCGTCATCCAGAGGGCGTTGGCCTTGACGGAGCCGAAGATGAAGCCTGCGTAGCCGTGGAGAAAGCAGGCCACCGGGATGCCGATGCCCGCAAGGACCTTGATTGCTTTTTCATCCTTGTGCAGCGACTCTTCACTGATGTCATACACCCCGAGCGTGAGCGAGCAAAAGATCAGATACTGGAACCACTCGGACAGGGACTTGTCCGGTATCTCCCTGAGTTTCAGCGCCGTCTCCACAAAATGCTTCCGGTAGAGGAACCACAGCTCGGACGCCACGATCGCTCCGTAGGAGAAGAACACCACGCCGAACGCAGCGATGGCCGAGGTAAAGTGCGGCGTCATGAAGATCTCGATGCCCCGAAACGGGAACTGGAGATGGAGCATGATCGGCAGGGGCGCCACAAAAAGCAGGGCAAAGGAGAAAACGAGCGCAAAGCGCGCCATATCTTTGAGCTGCTGGATACCGAAAACATGGTAAAGCGACGACAGGACGAACGCCCCGGCCACCAGACCCGTCATGAAGGGGTACATCACGATCTGAACGCTCCAGTAGATGAACTCGTTCGGATACACGAACAGTTCTTTTACCGTCCATAATTCTCCATGAGCCAGCATTACCGCACCTCCCTGTCAAGGCCTACATAGAAGACCTGGGGTTTTGTGCCATATTCTTCCTTGAGTACGCCCACGCGTTCGGTCATGATGACCTTGGTCACCGGATCGTTGGGGTCTTTAAGATTCCCGATCTGGCGTGCTCCAAAGGGACAGGCCTGCACGCAGGCGGTTTTGAGACCCTTGCTGATGCGGTGATAACAGAAGTTGCATTTTTCCGCCGTATGATGAACGGGGTGAAAGAACCGCACTCCATAGGGGCAACCCATGATGCAGTAGCCGCAGCCGATGCACCAGGTCCGGTCCACCAGGACGACGCCGTCCGCGGTCTGATACGTCGCGCCCACGGGACACACCTGCACGCAGGGAGGGTTCTCGCACTGATTGCACAGTTTGGGTACAAAGAATGCCTTGTCGATGTCCTCATTCCTGATGTCTTCGTACCTGCCCTCGCCAAGGTCGATCTTCGATGTGGTGAACCCGTCCCGTGCTCCCTTGGGTGTGTCGGCATGAACCTTGCCATCCTTCGTGATCACATAGCGCTCCACCCAGGTCCGGGTAACATTTGCGTCATACGGGACTTCATTCTCGAGTTTGCAGGCCTTGACGCAGAGGCCGCAGCCAACGCATTTATAGGTATCCACAAGGAACACCCAGCGAACCTTTGCTTTGTCTTTCGCCTCTTCAGCCATCAGTTTCTTGGGATCGATAATCTCGAATGCCGCAAGAGAAAGCGCGCCGCCGGCAATACCGAGGGCTGTATTCTTTAAAAAATCTCTACGCGATATCATCTCAAGCCTCCCATCGGATTATGCGGATTATGGCAGCTCGAACACTCGACTCCGGGATTGTGCTTGTCAGGGTCAATGCCCTTGATCTTCTTTCTGTCGCTCGTAGGATATGGCAGGGGGTAATGGCACCGCAAACAATGAGCCCTGCTCTTGTCGATCACAAGTTTGGGCGGGTTCGAAGGATGCTCCGCAGCGGGTCCATGACAATTTTCGCATTGAATGATCTTATGAGGGGTTTTGTTGATGCTTTCGTACTTGTCTGGATGACAGTCCTTGCAGTACTCCTTGCCCTGGTATTTTACCGCGATGATCTTGTTCTTCCACTCTTCCTCATTGCTGTTTCGATGCCAGCCGTACATGTATCCCCGCTGCCCGATGCCGAAATCCCCAGGAACGATGACCACTCTCGCCAGAAGTATAAGGATGACAATGCCGATTACCACGAGCAACGGTCTCAGAACATGATTATTCATACGCGTTCTCCTTATTCACCCTGCATTGACACGGCATGTATGATCACAGTATTAATACTATCACGGTTCATCCCGCGTGACCTGCTTCATCAGCGTCAGGCCTTCCCACAGGATCGCGACAAAGCACAGCGTGAGCCCCGCTACCAGGCCGAACACCTGGAGCAGCTGCCACTTGATAACGATGAACAAAATGATGAAGATCAGGGAAAGCTTCAGAAGATTTATGAAGGCTGCTGCCATATTGGAGCCAACGGGCGTAGCGCCCTTGCGCAGATACACGCGCTCCACCGTAACCGAGAGCCAATGGAAGTTCAACAGGCCGAGGGCGCCGCCAAACAGGATGCTTGCGGGAAGGAACCACCAGCGACCTCCCCTTCCCGAGATCAGGGTGTATGCCAGCGCGGCAACTGCGACGATCATGACCACCACAGAGGTCTTAATGACCACACCACGCACGATCTTGTCAACCGCCTGTTTCCGAAGCTGCGTATCTTCGCTCATTTTTCGTCCTTGTCGTCCTTGTCAAAGGAATCCTGACTTTTTTTGGCATTAACAAAGAGATTTTTAAAGCCTGCGACTATGCCGATCAGCAGGAATGCCCCCGTAAGCCAGGGAGAGGTGCCGAGCCAGGCATCCAGTTTGAGGCCGACGAACAACCCGATGACCGTTGCGAACACGAGCGTCAGCCCTACCGTGCTCAGCACGCCGACCATGCGAATTAACTTCCTGTCCTTTTCATCCATGGGTTAGCACTGGCTACAGACTTTTCAGGCTCTTCCTCGCCGCTTCAACGGTCTTGTCGATGTCCGCTTTCGAGTGGGCCAACGACATGAACGCTGCTTCGAATTGGGACGGAGCGAGGTTTACCCCGTGTTTCAGCATGGACAGGAAGTACTTTCCGAAGCGGGCGGTATCAGACGTTCTGGCGCTCGCGAAATCCTTCACATTCTGGCCGGTAAAGAACCCGGTGAACATCGAGCCGACGCGATTGAACATCATCGGCACACCCGCTTCGCCGGCCGCGGCGCGAAGCCCCAGCTCAAGCTCGGCCGACAGCTTCTCGAGCGTTTTATACACCCCCGGCTTCGACAATGCTTTCAGGGTCTCGATGCCAGCGGTCATGGCAAGCGGATTCCCCGAGAGCGTCCCGGCCTGATAGATGGGGCCGATCGGCGATATTTTCTCCATAATCTCCCGTTTGCCGCCATAAGCGCCGACAGGAAGCCCGCCACCGATCACTTTGCCGAGGCAGGTGAGATCGGGTTTCACTTTGTAAAGTTGCTGAGCTCCACCGTACGAAACCCGAAACCCGGTCATCACTTCGTCGAGGATAAAAACAATGCCATATTGATCGCATACATCACGCAACCCTGCCAGAAAACCCGGATAAGGCGGGACGCATCCCATGTTCCCGGCAACCGGCTCGACAATGATACAGGCGATTCGTTCGCCCTCACGTGCAACGATCTTTTTCACGGCATCAAGATCATTGTAGGAAACGGTAAGGGTGTGCTTGGCAAGATCCGCTGGCACGCCGGGGCTGTCCGGCAGACCGAAGGTGGCAACACCGCTCCCCGCCTTCACCAAAAGGCTGTCGGCATGGCCGTGATAACACCCGTCGAATTTAAGTATTTTATCTCTTCCCGTAAATCCCCGGGCCGCGCGAATAGCGCTCATCGTGGCCTCGGTGCCCGAACTTACCATGCGTACGAGTTCGATCGAGGGAAAGGCTTTTTTTACCATTCTGGCAAGGGTGATCTCAAGTTCGGTGGGCGCTCCAAAACTCGTGCCGTCGGAGATGGCTTTTTTGAGCGCAGCGGTAACCCGCGGATGCGTGTGACCGAGGATCATCGGGCCCCATGACAGTACATAGTCGATGTAGGCCTTGCCGTCAGCATCATAGATTTTCGATCCTTTGGCTTTTTTGATGAAGATAGGCTCGCCGCCTACGGAGCGAAAGGCCCGCACCGGACTGTTCACTCCGCCGGGGATGTGTTTTTTAGCTTCCTCGAATAATTTTTTTGATCTCGCTCCCGACATTTCTGCTCCTTTCGTAATGCATAATAAACAATCGAAACTCGAAAACTGTCAGGCATAACAATAATTCAAAAGCAGCTTGAAAGTCAATGAAAAAGGAGGGTTTTCAGCGGTTAATTGCAGGTAAACATTTTATTACAATCAGAATTTGCAGGCCTATGCAGAACGCTGCGCTCCGAGGGTGAGCATAAATACTGCCACAGCTTCAGCGTCATTGATGTCGAACAGCGGAATGGATACGTCATACCGGGTGTCGCTCACGAGGGCAAGATACGAAGGATCATCGAAACAGAGCGGCCGTTCTCCTGATACCCCTTTACGGAAAACCTCGATCCTGTTCATTGACGTTTCCTTGAACCCTTCACAGAGCACAAAATCCGCATCTCCGGCGCATTGTTCGAGCTCTTCAAGAGACGGCACCCGATCGATCGCCCGCATGAGGGCCATGTTTCCGGGACCGACCAGCAGTACCGCATCGGCTCCGGCCTGCTGAAATCTCCACGAATCTTTGCCGCGCTGGTCAAGATCGAAGCCACCGGGGGCATGTTTAAAAACCCCCACGCGCAAACCACGTGTTTTGAGGATCCTGACGATCTTTTCTATCAGTGTAGTCTTGCCGCTGTTCGATGCTGCGGCGACAAACGAGATGATGCGCATCCGTGTTCCCTTCCGCGTTCAGAAGATGCTATTCCTCTGTCTCATCCCCGGATGACGGCTTCCGCTTTCTGCCGAAGAACCGCACCCCGAGGATGCCCAGCTCGTACAGAAAATAGATCGGCAGGGACATGAGCGTCATGTTAAAAACATCCGGCGTTGGGGTAACAATGCCGCCGATGATGAACGCGATCAGGAACGCATACCTTCTGAACTTCGTGAGCGCATCGGTATTGATGATCCCTATGCGGCCGAGGATGATCATGATAAGCGGGAGCTCGAAGACCGCGCCCGAGGCAAGCATGAATTTGAGGGTAAAATCAATATAGTCGGCAAGCTTGATGATCGGCTTCAGATGCTCGGTCTTATACGTGATGAGGAAGGGTATGGCGAACGGCAGAAGCAGAATAAAACAGAAGAGGACGCCGATATAAAAAAATAATGTGGCAAAAAAAACGAACTGGCCGACGTACGTTCGCTCCCGCGGCAGAAGGCCGGGCGATATGAACTTCCATATTTGATAGAGGATCGCCGGGACCATGAGCATGATGCCCGCAATGAAGCCGATTTTCAGATGCGACATGATGGGCTCGATCAGCGTGGTAAAGTAGAGGTCCTGGACGGTTTTGTTGGGTGTGAACGAAACAAAGGGAAATGAAAGTGAAAACCCGATCGTGGAGTTCATGGGCAACAGCAACAGTCCGAGAATCTCCTCTGAATAATTGAAACAGGCGATGAATCCGATGCTGATGGCGATAACCATGTAAATAAGGCGTTTCCGGAGTTCCGCGAGATGGCTCCAGAAGGGCATCCGAAACTCTTGTTCCGGTGTCGTGTCAGACATGCTCGTTCTTCCCCTTCTCCGCGGCGTCAGGACTATCGGTCTTAGGCGCATCGATCTGCGGCTGGATGGTGACGCTGGCCTCTACTTCCTTTTTCATCTTCTCCAGGTCGGCCTCTTTTTCCACCTGTTTCATTTCCTCCTGCATAGAGTCCTGAAATTCCTGGGATGCTTTTTTAAACTCCGCAATGGCCCGCCCCAGGGACTTTCCGAGTTCAGGGAGCTTTTTTGGCCCGAATACCACGAGAGCGATGACAAAGATGACGATCAGTTCCGGCAATCCAAGACCAAACATAAACAACCCCTTTCAAATTAACCAGCACCCCGCATCATGCATCGTGAAACCTGCATCCTGTATCCTGCTTATCTCTCCGGCTTCAAATCAATAACCGGATTCATGATCATAAGTTTGCCCTGACGAATTACCTTCAGCGCTACGGTCTTTCCGATGTGGCCGAAAGCCACCATCCTCGGCAGTTCCGAGGGATCAAGCACTTTTTTCCCGTCAAGCTCCACGATCACATCGCCCCGCTGGAGCTTGATCTTTTCCGCGGGGCTGTTTTTGATGACCGATGTTACGATCGCACCGGACGGCTCCGGAAGAGAAAGGGCCGCTGCAAGATCGGGAGTGACCGTCTGTGCGGTGACACCGAGCCAGCCCATATCAGGCCTGCCTTTTTCCCGGATGGCCGGCAAGACTTCCTTCACCATGCTGATCGGGATCGCGAACCCGAGGTTCTGACCCGTGGCAATGATGACGGTATTGATCCCGACCACATCGCCCCTGGTGTTGAACAACGGGCCTCCGCTGTTCCCCGGATTGATGGCGGCATCCGTCTGGATCAGATTGTCATATGGCCCCATGCCGATCACCCGCCCCTTGGCTGACACGATCCCGGCGGTCACGGTATGGGACAGTCCGAACGGATTGCCGATCGCCACCACCCAGTCCCCTACTTCAAGGGCATCGGAATCACCGAGCAAAGCGTAAGGAAGGCCCGCTGCTTCGATCTTGATAAGGGCAAGGTCGAGCTCGGGAGATTTGCCGACGAGTTTTGCCTCCAGCACGCGGCCATCGGACAGGGATACCTTGATGTCCCGAGCCTTGTCAACAACATGATTATTCGTCAGGATATAGCCGTCACCGCTGATAATGAAGCCCGAGCCGAGGCTTTGGCGCTCCTGTTCCCGCTGGGGCATGTCGCCGAAAAACCGGTAAAAGAACTCGTCCATCTGCTGGTCGCCGAAGGGGGACTGCTGCTGGATTTTCACCACCTGCCGTGTGGAGATGTTTACAATGGCGGGCATTTGCTTCTTGACCAGCGGAGCGAATGACTCGGGGGCGGCCTGCGCGCGGGAAGCCTGGAAAAGGGTGAGGATCACGGTAAGAAGAATGCATGCGGTACGGACAGACTTCACAAACCCTCCCGTGAAACTCGTCAAGCTTACTCGTCGTCGGGCATTTCTGTGAATGCCAGCACACCGAGGTATACCAGGTTCACCCCGGGTATCAGCATAAGCAGACCGAGCAGCCTGTTCCGGTTGAGGTTTTCCACCATTTCCATGCTGAGATAGACGTAGATAAAAATGTTCAATAAGGGAACGAGGAAGAGAAAACCATACCACCAGGGATGTTTGGCAGAACCGACGAAAGCCCAAACCTGAACGATCGGAATCCAGGACAGCCAGGCATGGGGCACGGCGAGCTGCCGGGCGATCAAAAAGAAGCACAGCATAAGATAAAAGTACACTACACCGCCGGCGATCTTGAATGCCGTATAGAATCGAGAGAAACCTGCCTCTGCGGCACGCGGCATCTGCGGTATATGCCGCACGGGGGGCACAACAGAAGAAGTGATCGAGGATGCTTCTCCGCCCACGGACGCCGTTCCAAGGCTGGACAACGGCTGCTGAATAGCGGTGGTTTCGGACTGCCCGGACTGCACCGGTCTTGCGTCTGATGAGTTCGGCGCTTCCACGGTGGGCTGGGGATTGTTCCGAACCGGTATCCGTCGCGGTGGTGTAGTTTCATCAGCAGCATCAGGATCAACAGCAGGACTGGTGAGCGGACCCGGCTCTTCCTGCTCTTTGTATTCCTTGAGCCCGCGAGGCGATCCCGGAGGCGCCTCGTCGGTCACCCGGACCTCGCCCTTTTCATCAACCCATTTGTAAAAAGCTGACGCGGGCAGGGCGAACAAAAACGATGCTATGATGAACCATGTAAAGACGAGTATAGTCTTGCTGCTCATAGAACTCCTTAAAAATAAATCCGCCCTACATCGCAACGCGGATAACGGTTTTTACATTACCCCGCACATTGAAATCACCGACCACTTCCAGACAACGCGGTTTGAGGGCGTTCTTCAGCACATCAAAGATCTGGTTCGTCACAGACTCATGCGACACGCTCTGGTCGCGGAAACTGTTCAGATAGAGTTTCAATGCTTTAAGTTCCACAACCTTCTTGTCAGGAGTATACAATATCCTGATCACGGCAAAGTCCGGATACCCCGAGCGCGGACAAAGACAGGTAAACTCCGGGTAGGTGATATCGATGCTGTAGTCCCGGTCCGGATTGGGATTGGGCCACAGTTCCAGTTTTGCAAGCTTGATCGCTTTGGCTCCGTATTTCATGGGGCACATTGTAACTGTTTCGTGATTTACTGTAAAGCCGAAAATGAAAACTATTTCCCCGCCTGATTTGAGTTGTTTTTTAACCGCGTTCTCTATATAATTCACCCGTTCATTCATGAGAAGAGAGGCAACGGACATGATAATCACGTTCAACTGCATTGCAACCGGCATCGGCAGCCTTCCGATCAAGGACGCGGACAAAGCCGCTGCGCTGTCACTTCAATATTTGAAGGAAGCGCCGATCTGGCCGCAGCTCCCGCAAAGGGATTTCCGTGAGCACATGGACGGCCAGTACTCGGAGTCGCTGCCCGGGATGCAAATAGATACCCTGAAGAACCGGTTCTTCTTCGACACGTCAAAAGATCTGTCACAGGAGATTGAACACTATTTTGAACGGTTTATTGAAAAGGACTACGATTTCTTTAAAATATCCGAGGAATATGCCGCCGGCTACTACGGCTTTATCCGTGCCCTGAAAAAGGGGCTGCCTCAGAGCGTACAATACCTCAAAGGCCATATCACCGGTCCGCTAACGGCCGGCACCTCGTTCAAGGACGAGACCGGCAAGGACATCGTGCATAACGATGTTCTCTATGACGCTCTGGTCAAGGGGCTTGCCATGAAAGCCGCATGGCAGATCCAGGAGCTTAAGCAATTCGGCAAACCCGTGATCATCTTCATCGACGAACCCGCCATGGAGTCGCTCGGATCGGCCTTTTGCGCCGTTTCCTCCGAGGTCGTGGCGGAAAAGCTGAACGAGATCATCGACACCATCCATGATCTCGGCGGCATCGCCGGCATCCACTGCTGCGGCAACGCGGACTGGCCCATGCTCTTTAATACCCGCGTGGACATCGTGAACTTTGACGCATTCGGCTACCTTGATCGTGTCCTGCTCTATCCAGCGGAGATCAAAGCGTTCATCAACCGCGGCGGTGCGCTTGCCTGGGGGATCGTGCCTACTGGGGCCTACACAGGGGCCGAGACAGCTACCGACCTTATTGCAAAACTCGAAGCAGGCATTCAGCGGCTTGAGAAAGCGGGCATTGACCGCGCAACGATCTTTCGACAGAGCCTCATCACGCCCTCATGCGGCATGGGCAGCCTGACGCCGGAAATTGCAGAGGCGATCCTGAAGCTTCTGCGAGAAGTTTCGGACCGGATGCAGAAACTCATCGCAAAGTGAAAATAACTCCATAATCAATACTTTTTCAAACAACCGTCATTCCAGCATGATTCCAGCTGGAATTCAGTTATTTTTATCACGCATCGATAATACATCTGGATTCCCGACAGAAGCATTCGGGAATGACCAAAAGGTTGATAGTCTCGTAAAAAGTCGACATACACTCTTTTGATGTCATTCCGGCTTGTCCGGAATCGTTTCAAATCAGCATGTTGTAAAACACTACGATTCCCGACAAGCGGGAATGATGACTTTTTACGAATACATCAAGGTTGATGCGCAGTACTATTCGCTTTGATATTATATTTACATGCCTTCTCGCTTACACCTCACGAAGTTTTTCATCCTCTCCATCGTACTCCACTGCCTGGTGTTCGCAGCGGCCCTGTTCCTGGGCAAACCAGCCGCCCCGGAGCTGCCAACGATCACACCAATCAATATCGTGAATTTGCCGCAGGAAACAGTCGGCAAGCTGCCGCCCCTCAGAAAACCGACTGCCCCGCAGCCGGACATCATTCCGGACAGAATACGCAGGCCAGGCCCCGCACCCCAGGTTAAGAAATTCGGCAAGGGCGAAGAGGTGCGGTTGCCGAAAACCTTACCGAGGTCAGGCAGGACTGACGGCGCTGAGCACGGCAAGGAAAACGGCAAAACAACAACGGAGCCTCACAAACAAACCGGTCCGCTGCCCTTTCTCACCCAGAACGACATCGACGAACTTGCGCGCAAAGGCATGCCCGGACGCACCGGCAATGACGATTCAGTGACGCTCGACACCGATGAATTCAAGTTCATATCCTATAATCGCTGGCTCAAGATCAAGGTCGAGAACGTGCTGCGCTATCCGGAACTCGCTGCGCAATCCGGACTCCAGGGGACCCTGTATATAAAATTTGACATCCTGAAGGACGGGTCGCTCGGTGCGGTGGAACTCCTGAAGTCATCGGGCTACCCGCTCCTTGACAATGAGGCGCTCCGCGCCATCAGGTCTGCAGCCCCATTCCAGCCGCTGCCGGACGACTGGAGCATGGAGAAATACTCAATCCGCGCGGCGGTGTTGTTTTATTTAGGCGGTGGTTATATCAGATGACAGACCTGCTCAAGATAGGCGCAGCATTCATTCTCATCGTGTTTCTCCTGCGGTTCCGCTGGAACCTCGGGTTCGTCATGCTGCTCGGCGCTTTGTTCCTCGGCACACTCTACCGCATCGGACCTGGAGAACAGGTCATGATCATCGCCCGTTCCAGTGTGGACATGGTCACGCTGAATCTCGTCGGCGGGCTGGTGCTCATCATGGTGCTCGAAAACATTATCAGAAAGCGGGGTCTGCTCAGGCAAATGACCGAGTCGCTCAGCAGCGTGGCCCAGGACCGCCGGGTAACCATGGCAGTGCTGCCCGGGGTCATCGGTCTTTTGCCTTCAGCGGGCGGCGCGGCATTTTCCGCGCCCATGGTGCAGGATGCCGCAGGGCCCCTGGAGATCTCTCCCGAGCGCCGGGCCTTCATCAACTACTGGTTCCGTCATATCTGGGAGTATATTTCACCGCTCTATCCTGGCGTAGTGCTTGTCGCGGCGGTGACAAAACTTCCCATGAACGACCTGCTCCTGTCCCAGCTCCCCCTGCCGCTTGCCGTGATCGGGGTCGGTGCATTGTTTTGCTTCAAAGGGATCCCCCGCATCGGAACACATGGCGAGCGACAGTTGCACGACGTAAAAAAACTGATCATTTCGCTCCTGCCCATTATCGCGGCGATCATCATGGTCGTCGTTTTCAAGATCCATCTGTCGATCTCCATGGCGATCATTGTAACGGCCCTTTTTGCGCTCTACCGCTTTACGTTTGCCGAGATCAAACTTACGTTAAAAGAAAGCCTTTCGCTCAACATTATCCTCATGGTCACCGGGATCATGGCGTTCAAGGGAATGCTCGAAGCCTCCGGTGCTATTACGGCCCTGCCTGTTTTTTTCCAGCGGAGCGGTCTGCCTCCTGTCATCATCCTCTTCTTCCTGCCATTTATCGTCGGACTTCTCACCGGCCTGACCGTGGGGTTTGTCGGCGCCACCTTCCCGATCATCACTGCCATGCTGGGCGGGCATCCCGATCCGGGAGCTATCACTTTCGCATTCGCCAGCGGTTTCGCCGGAGTTATGCTCTCCCCCACGCACCTGTGTCTGCTCCTGACCGTTCAATACTTCAAGGCGGACCTGGCAGGCACCTATCGATTGATGTATGTGCCGGTAGTGCTGGTGTTCGCTGTTGGTCTGGTTATCATGATGATATGAACTACTTCAGATGCCGGCTTTTATAAAATGGCGCCCCACCTGGTATTGACCTAAACGATTGTTCAATGGAGGTTATGCACTCGCATCCCCCGATTAATGTCATCTTTATTGACATTCCAGACTGTTTGCTATATGATTTAATTAAGGAATCCTAATAAATCCAGGAGGTAAGCACTGTGGCGACAAATACAGACATTTCGGTGGGAAAACCGCAGAACTTGATCAGAACTGATAACCTGCAGACTCGAAATCGGGTGCAGCCGGCAGGAACTGGAGCTAAGGCCCCACAGGCCGCAAAGCCTATCCAGGACAAGGTCACCATCAGCGCCCAGGCGAGCAGAGCGCAGCAGCCTGTGAAAAGCGAGCCGGTGACACCGAACAAGAAAGCGCCTAATGCAGCAGAAAGCAATACTGCGGTCGCTAATCCGCCGAAAAACCAGGTAAACAGGGTCATCGGGTAAATCCAACTGGATTGTGAGCAGCAGCAATTTACCTAAATTTAGAAAAATTGCAATGCAGCAAAAGGTCGTGAGGACTATGGTCGAAAGCGTCACTTCAGATCGATCAGCCCTGAAAGCTGGGGGATATCAGGCCCCGGTGGGAGGCAAACAGGTCAGGGACAAGGCACCGAGTGCTCCTGCTGTTGAAGCCAGGATTCAGACTACCCGTGCCCCCGTTACAAACGCACCAACGGACCGAACAATAATACCTATACATGATAAAACCGTTCCCAACGAACAGGAACGTCTGAATACAACCCGGGCAACGCTGACGCAGGCCAAGCGGGTCACGATCGAACGGGATAGCTCAACCGGCGAGGTCGTTGTGAAATTCACCGACCACAAGGGCAATGTCATCATTCAGGTGCCGCCGGTGCAGTACCTTAAATTGCTCCAGCTGATGGGCGGGGCCGGACAGCTTCATATCCAGGATGTATCGCAAGAAGCCAAGTTCCTGATGAGTTCGGGAAGCCTGCTGAACAAAAAAGTCTGAGATCTCTTTCCCGCCCGATTCACACCCTTTTTCCTTTTCATACTCCACAACACAACCGGTATAATTCCCCAAGCCCCGCAAATACTGCAACTCCGCATTCGCGCACCCGAAACCGGATTTGCAGCGTTTTCAGCGGCACGATGCTTGTATTGTGATAGTATATTCCTATGCTCAAAACAATCAAAGCAAAAGACCTTGAGATCGGCATGCATGTCAGCCTCCCCGTGTCGTGGTTTAAACATCCTTTTCTGGCAAATGAGTTCGTCATCAGATCCCAGGACCAGATCGACACAATCTTGGCATACGGCATCCAGGAGATCGTCATCGATCCCGACAAGGGAACGCCGGCCACGGAGACGGAGCATATCAGCCACGGTACGGAAGATCAGGGCAGCACCCCGCCGAAAACATGGGACCCGGAACAACTTGTTCCTCCTGAACTGCTCGAGGCCATTCGTGACAAGCGGCTCCTGCCGGAAATCAAGGCGAAGATCGTTTATCATCATTCCCTTCAACTGATGGCAAGGCTCTTCGAAGATCCCAAGACGGCGAATATCCGGATAGCCAAGAAAGCCATAGCCGAGATCGTTGACCTCGTAATATCCGACGATGCGACATCGTTACAGCTTTTAAAGATTACGTCTTTCGATTTTTATACGTACACGCATTCCGTGAATGTCGGGGTACTGTCCATCCTGGCTTCAAAAGCGCTATTCAAAGGCTCGGATGCCCATAACCTCCATGAACTGGGCGCCGGTTTCTTTTTGCACGATATCGGCAAGGTCCGTGTTGACCCGGCCATCATCAACAAACCGGGAAAATTGACGGATGAAGAAATGATGAAGATGCGCGCACACCCCTACCAGGGGTACAAGATCCTTTCAGATGCGAATCAGCTGTCCGAAGAGTGCAAATATATCGTCATGCAGCACCATGAACGCGAGGACGGCACCGGCTATCCGCGCAGACTCAGGGGAGATGAGATCCACACATATGGCCGCATCTGCTGCATCGCGGATGTGTTCGATGCGATCACGGCAGAGCGGTCCTATAAGCTTAAAATAGACACCTATTCCGCGCTCAAGATCATGAAGGAAAAGCTTTTAAATCATTTTCATCGGGATATTTTTGAAAAGTTCGTTCTGCTGTTTGCGGAACGCATGAAATGAGCCAGCGGTTGCATCGATCCGCTGCTCCCGCGACAAAACCCCTGCAGAGGAAATCGCTTGCATTTTCACAGGGTCTGTGATATTTTGTCCGTCTTAATGAGTAAGGTCGATTCCCGGCCGAAGTGCTGAACCCGGGATTACTCCTTGCTCTTCCCAAGATAAACTCCGTTCGCCATCACCCTCTCCCTTGAGGGAGAAGGATACGACAGAGGGCTTTACGACCGGGAAGGGCTATAACCCATAAGGAGACTGAGATAATGCATATTTACGAATCAATCTTCATCATCACCCCCAATATCACCGACGAAGAGACCGCCGCCGTCATCAAGAAGATGCAGGACGTGGTTGCCAAGCAGGGCGGTGAAATGCTCAAGTTCGAGGACTGGGGCAAGAAAAAGCTCGCCTACGAGATCAAGAAACAAAAACGCGGCCATTACGCGTTCTTCCAGTTCAAGGCCGCTCCTACAGCGGTAGCTGAGCTCGAACGCACATACAAGCTCACGGATTCTGTGATCAAGTTCTTGACGGTCAAGCTTGAAAAAGAACTTCGTGTCAGACAGGCGCCCAAGCCGAAGAAGAAGGACCTTGCCAAAGCAGCGGAAGCTGCGGGTCAGGCGTCGGCATAGCATAGGCCGCGCAAAAAACGCATGCAGTCTGCCAACTGCGAGGGAAAAATATGACGAGTTTCAATAAAGTGATCCTGATGGGCAATCTCACACGCGACCCCGAGGTGCGGTATACGCCGAGCGGAAGCGCTGTGGCAAGCTTCTCCATCGCCGTCAATCGCAAGTATAAACAGGGCGATGAAACCAGGGAAGAAGTGAGCTATTTTGACATCGTCGTGTTCGGCAAACAAGCGGAATCCTGCGGCCAGTACATCAACAAAGGAGACTCTGTCCTGATCGAGGGCAGGCTCCAGCAGCGCCGGTGGGACGACAAAGAGACCGGAGCAAAACGGAGCAAGGTTGAAGTGGCGGCGCAGTCCGTTAACTTCATGCCGAAGCGCTCGTCGACCGGACAGGGCGGAAGCGGAGGCGGACACTCGCAGCACGAGCCTTCGCCGGAACAGCCTGTGGACGAGGGGGAAATCCCCTTCTAGGAAGCGGCGCTGCGGCGCATAGCAATATGACAAATTCGCTGTAACTAATTCATCAAGGAGTGAAACATATGGCTGAGTTTCAAGCACGTAGCTCATCAGCAAGGCCTGAGAGCAGGAGCAGGGACAAGGACAGCCGGGGTCCGGACAAGAAGCGAAGGTTCCAGGTCCGGAGGAAAGTCTGCCGTTTCTGCGTTGACAAGACCCCCTTCATCGATTACAAGGATGTAAAGACATTGAAGTTCTTTCTGACGGAACGGGGCAAGATACTTCCCCGCCGCATTTCCGGCAATTGCGCACGGCACCAGAGAGAAGTAACTGTTGCGGTTCAGCGAGGCAGGAACATCGCGCTGGTCCCCTTCTCCGGAGAGAAATAGGCCGAAGCGTTGCTTCCAGCGTACGAACGTTACCATACCATACAAGGGAAACTCGGCGGTTTCTGAAACGCGACTGCGGGGTTTCCCTTTTTTTGGAGAACACTATGAATTACCGGGCGATCCTGATCGCTGCGTTGGAAGCGGTGGGACTATATGTCGCGGGATTTCTGGTCCCGGTCTTGGGCCAGGTCGTCGCTCTGTTCACGCCGGTTCCGATCATCATGTCCTACGTGCGCGACGGAAGGCGCGAGGGATTGTCCGCCATCGTTATAGCAACGGGGATCATCGCCGTGCTCGCGGGCTGGCAGGTAGCGGCCATCCTGCTCTTCAGTTTCGGTCTTATGGCAATCGGTATCGCGGAGGCCATGCTGCGACGTCTCAAAGCCGAGTACGTCGCCCTCGCAGGCGGTCTTTTGCCGGTGGTGATCATGGGCATTTCACTGGCTTACTACTTCATCAACATCAACAAGAACCCAGTTGCGGTCATAGAAAGTTATCTGGGCAAAAGCTTGGCTGAATCAGCGAAGATGTATTCCGACCTCGGCCTCAAGGAAATGTCCGTAATCATCACTTCGGTATCCTCTTCCTTTATCCATTATCTTGCTCGGCTGGTCCCGGGCATTGTCATCACGACCTTCGTGTTCCAGGCAGCATCCTGCTTTGGTGTTGTCCGCGCCCTGCTTATAAGGAAACCGGATAACGACATCGCTCTCGCCTGGCCTTCACTTGCCGCATGGTACGCGCCGGATTCCTGGGTGTGGGGTCTTATCGTTTCGCTCTCCCTCATCGCCATCCCCCAGGAAACAGCCCGATTCGCCGGGTTCAACGCAGCCATCCTGCTCGGCGTCATCTATACTGCGCAGGGCATGGCTATCGTGGAGCACTATTTCCGTAAAGCGGGCATCCACACCGTGGTCAGGGGCCTTCTCCACACTGCTATTCTGATCCTGCCGGTCATTGTCTGCGTCACGGCCCTCGGCGTCGTTGACATCTGGGCCGATTTCCGCAAGGTGCGGCACCCTGTCGTGGACCTGAAAGCATAGTATGCTTTTTCATTTTAAAATGATATTTTTCAGGTTGACGGTTGTAAGACTGAAGGCTAACGGATGAAAAACTGAATGTCTGACCTTCTCGTTCGGATGTGATCGAACACAATTGCCGTCTTTTACCTTCAGTCTTCAGCCTTCTGACTATCCACCTGAATATTTTTCCCGCTTTTTCCACATTTTTGTTATAATGCCCGGCAAGGAGTTTCCATGCGTCTTTCCAGAGAAATGATCAAGTACCTGAGTGATGCGATCGCCGCGAACCTTGAAAGCAAGGGTCTGGTGGAATACGAAGTAACGCGAGAGGAGATCTCGGCGAAGATCGCCGAGGTGATCACCGCGAATATGCAGGAAGAGGACAAGCTCAACAAGGACGCGGAAAAGCTCCTTTCCGCGCACGAGGCCGAGATAGCCAGCGGCCAGATGGACTACCGCAAGTTGCTCGAACTGACCAGACAGAAGCTCGCAAAGGACCGGGGCATCGTATTGTAACCCCGCCCCTTGCCGATGCATGGTGACCACGGATTCGTTGTCACGGCAACCCATACGAATGCAAAGGCGGGAACACTACCATGAGGCTCAACGAAGACCGGATATCCCATATCTCCCACCTCATCCTGGACATGATTGTCCGGAACCGGAATATTGACGTGATCCAGGCCGAAGAGCGGATGCTGCGCGAGATCAAGCGCACCATCACATCCGAACTGCAGTATGAGGACGATGCTGATGAGGCCGCTCGCCGTACCATACAGTCGCTTTCCCGCAAGGTCCCCGAAGGCAGCCGCGAATGGGATGTCCTTTACCGGAAATACGTGGATGAAGAAATGAACAGGAGAAGAAAGGTTTGAAAAAGATCGTCGTCCCCGGCCTGGCGATCTACGCTCTCGTTGCCGGCCTGGGGTTGTTCCTCCGTCCGGACGTTTCCAGCCTGCTGCTGATCCCCTGGCTTGTCGGATTCACCGTTCTCGCATTCACTCTTTCTTACGTCGCACTGTTCGTCAAGGACCGTTCGTACGGTTTTCCGTTCATCATCCTCGGCGCCATCGGCCTCAATTTTCTCATTCAAATGACCGGCGGCCCGCATTCACCTCTCTTTCCGTTCTACTTTCTCCTAACCTCTGTTGCCGCGTTCCAGCACCGCGCCTGGGCATATCCGGTGGCGGGCCTGATCCTCGCTGTTGAGGCGCTCAATCTGGTCCTCTCCGGCCACGACGAAACCGGCCACTGGCAGGTGTATGCGGGCTTTGCGGCCTCTCTTGCCGGTGTTGCGTTTATCACCTCCCACATCACCCACCGCATTAAAAGCGAGGCGCAGGTCGCCCGGGACAGTTACGACAAACTGATCTCCGATGCCGACGCCGTCGATCCGCTTGCCGGCGGCACAAATGTGGAGGCCTTGACCGAGAAGAAACGGCAGGCGACCCACATAAGCGTCGCCCGCCAGAGGGAAGGCGCGTTCAGCGCGCTTATCGACATGATCTCCGGCATTGTCCCGGCCCATACGTATGCGCTGTTCCTCGACGATCACGATGAAGGGATATTCTCTCTCCGGGGGATACGAAGCCAGACGAACTACATTTCTCCGGCCTCGGTGACGTTCGAACTGGGCAACGGGCTCATCGGGTTCTGCGCCGCCCGCAACGAACCCCAATACATGAAAGAGATGGTCATTTCCCAGAAAAGCATCGGCTACTATTCACGGGAAGTGCCGATCAAGTCCTTTCTGGCGATTCCCATCCCTCAGGGAGATCGCGTGGCGGGAGTTCTCGTTGTTGACAGCCTTGAATACGACGCCTTCCCGCCGAAGGTCCAGGAGACGCTGACCCGCTTCATCCCCTTTTTCGGCCAGATCATAGAAAAGATCAGGATATCCCTCGAAATGGAGATCCGCGCAAATAACTTCGCCGCGCTCCACGATATGAGCGGTGTCCTGAACAGCAGCCTCGATATCTCCGAGGTCCTGAACAAGCTGACCACCCAGATCCGTTCGGTCGTGCCCTATGATTTCTGCGCTTTCGTCCTCTACGACGAAAAGAACAAACAGGCGGTCCTGACGGCCTTGCGCGGCTACGAGAACAGGTATGTCGATTATAGTTTCCCGTTCGACCCGGACAATAAAGACAGCGACCACGATAACCAGAGCGCGATCATGCTGAACATGTACAAACAATGGAAGATGCAGGGCTTTGCCACGGTGCACTACGATCCGGACCTCGGCGATCGCGGAAGGCACATCGGCCTTTTCCCTGATAAAGGGCTCCAGCAGCCTATCAAATCGCTCTATGGGCGGCCGCTCATTGCACGGGACAAATTCATCGGGGTTGTTTTCCTGAGCTCCGTCAGGGTGAACGCGTTCACTGACTATCACCTTCACTTCATGGGCACGCTGCTGAACCATGTCTCCATGGTCGTGGACAACAATATGCTGCACAAACGGATCCACGAACTCGCCCATACCGACGGGCTCACCGGACTTCTGAACCACCGCACCTTCATGGACAAACTCGACGAGGAGTTCAAACGCCTTGACCGCGACTCCCAACCGTTCTCCCTTCTGCTGCTCGATATTGATTTCTTTAAAAAAGTGAACGATGAGTACGGCCATCCCGTCGGCGATGTGGCGCTCAAATGCGTGGCGGGCGTCATACGCGATATGGCGCGCAATGTGGATTTTGTGGCCCGCTATGGTGGTGAAGAGTTCGCTGTGGGCATGGTGGGCGCGGATGCAGGCGGGGCGCGGCAGATGGCGGAGCGCATCAGGAAAGCGGTCGAGAACACGGAAATCACCGCGGGAAAGATCAATCTGAAACGGACCCTGAGCATCGGCGTTGCAACCCACCGCAAGGGCTGCAACAAAAAAGAGGTCCTTATCTCCCAGGCTGATCAGGCGCTTTACCATGCAAAGCATTCCGGCAGGAACTGCGTCAGCACCTATGCGGACGTCGAAAGCCTCGCCATGGCCCGGACAAAGGAAGAACGATAGTCCGGACCGTTCGGCGAGCGGTCCCTGCCATATAACGAAACCGGCCATTTGCAGGAAAACCTTTCAGAAGAATGCAACCTTTCCCTGGCAACAGGGTCTTATTTGTAAGCACCCGGGGTATGTATGGACGAAGACCAGGAACTTATCACCAGGACCAGGTCAGGTGACCGCGAGGCCTTCGATGCTCTGGTGCTTAAATACCAGAAGCAGCTCTATGCCATGCTCTATCGCATGGTGAGCAACCATGAAGATGCCGCGGACCTGCTCCAGAAAACGTTCATTAAGGCCTTCACCGGCCTGAACAACTTTGAGCAGCGATCGAGCTTCAAGACCTGGCTTTACCAGATCGCGATCAATCTCGCAAAAAACGTCTACCGCGACCGGAAAGAGCAGGTTTCCATCGATGATGTGGTCCTCAGGAAAGACCCCAGGACGCTGGAAACGCTGATCAGGAAAGAGAACCGGGAGCTCCTCGGAAAAGCGCTGGCGGACCTGCCGGAGAAGCAGCGGATAACTCTTCTCCTCAGGGTCCAGGGCGACCGCAAGTTCAATGAGATCGCCGAGATCATGAAATGCTCGACGGTCACGGCAAAAACGAATTATCACCACGCGGTGCAGAAGCTTAAGAAGAAGATGGGAGAGAAGATCGATTAGCCGGAATGCAAACACCGGTCGTCGGGAGTTTTACATGTGCACTGAGAACAGCATAAAAGAACTATTGCCTTCGTATATCGAGCGAACGCTCGATCAGGACATTTGCAACCTGGTCGACAACCATCTCGCGACATGCGAGGACTGCGGCAAAGATCTCGCGCTGCTTACCCTGATGATGGGAGGACCGGTCCCCGACCCCGGTGAAGCATTCTGGCAAACCATGCCGGAGCGCATGTATCGTGCGGTCCGGGACCAGCAGGCCAGCACACGACCTTCCCTCGTCCCCTGGTTGATGGAACACCTGACCCTGCCGCGCTGGACATGGGCGGCCGCCGCCGCGGCAATCGTTCTGGTCACCTGGTTCGTTATCCCGCCTGTTCAGCGAACCGGTTCCGTCGACGGCTTGCGGGAAGATGAATATGCGTTTGAAGACATCCTTATGTCAGGCACCCTGAATATGGCGGAACTCACGCAATCCGAGCTTGATCTTGCTACAACATGGGCATCAGGTGAAATTGCCCTGATTGAGCGCGAAGCCGGCGATGTGCTCGCGATCAGCACGGAGACCGACATAGTCGAAGAACTTGCCGAACTTGATACTCATGATCTGGAACGTCTGTCCCGAATGATCGGGTCGTTGAAACAGGAGGGTTAACCATGCGCATCGTAAGAATTTGGATCATGACCGTGGCCTTCGTCCTTGCGGGGACGAGCATCTTCGCCCAGCAGGGACCCCTGCCCGGCCCCTATGATGACGACATGGGCATGGATAATCCTCAAGCCCGTGGCGCCCAGCCGTCAGAGGAGAAGAGAGAAGAAGTACGAAAGAAAATGGAGGCCGTCAGGATCTGGAAGCTCACGGAAGAACTGAAGCTCGATGCCGGATCCAGCGCCAAGCTGGCTTCTCTCCTCAGCTCCCTGAACCAGCAGCGACGGGATATCATGCAGGAACAGAAGAAAAACATGGAAGAACTTCAAACATCCCTGCAGACGCAAAAACCTGATGAATCAAAGCTCAAGACACTTCTTGATAAATTGAACAAAAACCATCTTGCCATGCAGGATCTCAGGGAAAAAGAGCTGATCGGTCTGAAGGATCTGCTGACGATCGAGCAGCAGGCCAGATACGCCCTCTTTCAGCAGAAATTCATGCGGGAAATGCGCGGCATGATCTCCGGTGCGCGAGGCGGCATGGGCCAGGGACGGAGAGGAAGCGGACCACTGCAGGAAAACCCGGGGCGACAACAGGGCCCGCGGTAACAACTAATCTAAAAAAACGGTTGGCCACAAAATGCGCAAAATTCACAAGAAAGAGCAATGCCGTAACACCAAAACGATACTTACCCGTTTGATGATTAATTTTAATGAAGTACCGCTTGTTTTTTCGTTTTCTTAGCTTTTTGTGGCTAACTTGATTTTTTGAATTACCTGTCGTGCGGATTATTTATCAGGACGATGCCCTTTGCGGCTTTCGTCCTTTTTTATTGTGAAACATGACCTCATATTGACAAACAACGCAGTAACCCCGTATAATCCCCTGCACAATATCAGGAAAGGTATGGTTTTACATGAGACGAATCATCAATAACTATGGAAAGTTTCTCTCTCGGACAACGGAACAATTCAGGGAGGCCACAAATAAACACGACGTACAATGCAAGCGAGGGTGTTTTGAATGCTGTTCAGTAGGTTTTTTTGACATCACGCTCCTCGATGCCATTCATCTTCGGGCCTCATTGAAAAAGGTCCCCGTTACGATCAGAAAGCGCATTATTGATAAAGCGAACGAGCAGCTCGACATCCTGGAGAAGAAGAAGGCCTTTTCCCGCAAGGACCCCATCCTGAAGACGCTTCGATCCATCGACGATATTTCCCGAAGATCGGCGAAAATGTCCTGCCCCGCGCTAGAGGAGAACGGCGCCTGCATGGTATATGAGCATCGGCCACACATCTGCCGCATCTTCGGCCCCACGGTCCGCGGCAAACGGCGTGCGGTCAGGCTCGAAGGCTGCGGATATTTTCCCAAAGACATTCCCGAGGCCGACCTTCCCATTCTCGACAACTATGCGGCTGAAGATAAGATCCTCAAGGCCATGTTCATCAAGGCCGGACGGAAGCGGATCCGTGAGGTCGATACCATCATTCCGGCAGCCATCGCGCTCGACCTGAAGAAGTGGCTGTAAGCTCTTAAAAATAAAAATGCGGGTCCCCGCTCTCGGGACCCGCATTTTTTATTACTTCTGTCGTGCTCCCCTACTGAATTACATACGCCATCCCGGAAACCGCTTCGTACTGAGCGCTCGACCCAACATTCCGGACATACACCTGTACCCGATAGCTCCCGGGCGTCAATCCAGTTGTGTCCCACGTCCAGGTTTCAGTCGCGGAATAGCCCTGCATCGGGGTCCAGACGCCTGCGGCCTTGACCCAGAATTTGTATTCGTAACTACCGCTGCCGCCCACACCGCCCGCGGTAAACGTTACATCGGTCCCTGCTGTCTGGGGACTGGCATGGTCTGGACTGAGCGTGGCTCCCGTGGCCGGCGTGCTGGGAACAAGCACATAGCTGAGATTCTTTACTGCCTCGCTCTTTGCGCTCGACCCGGCATTTCTGACATAAACCTGCACTCCGTAGGTCCCTGCCGGCACGCCAAGGGTGTTCCATGTCCAGGTGTCGGTCGTGGAATAGGCGCCCGTGGGGCTCCAGACTCCGCCTGTCTTGAGCCAGAACCGGTATTCGTAATTCCCGCTGCCGCCTACACCGCCGGCAGTGAATGTTATGTTGTTGTTCCCGATTAATAAAGGACTGGCAAGGTCCGGAGAAAGCGTAGCGCCTGCGGTCGGCGGGTAGACAAGAACATAGCTGAGTGTTTTTATTGCTTCATATTTCGCTTTCGATCCGACCTTCCTTATATAGACCTGCACTCCGTAGGTCCCTGCTGACTCTCCCATGGTATTCCAAGTCCAGGTGTCGGTCGTGGAATAAACCTGCACCGTGCTCCAGATTCCGCCGGTCTTAAGCCAGAACTTGTATTCGTAATCACCACTGCCCCCTGAACCTGCTGCGGTGAACTTTATGCTGCTTCCGATAAGCTGCGGGCTTGCCTTATCTGAATCCAGCGTTGTGGACATTGCATACTCAAAAGCGCCTATGTCGTACCCGCCGCCCTGCGGCCGCGCAATACCGCGTTGATCTACGGAAGGCGCGCCTGTCGCGGTGCCGGCGTCTATCGCCGGGCTTCCTGCCAGCAGCTGTATTGTCTGTGTATAGCCGCCGTTGTTGCCCAGCGTTCCAAGCATCGGGTCACTACTCAGGTTCCCTGTTCCGGCGTAGCCTCCCTGCACGACACTGTAAGTCACCGTGCCCGTGCCATAGTCATCATAGAGCTCGTCAGATGAATCCCCCCACAGAATGCAGTTCGTTGCCGTCAGGGCGCCGTGTCCGGAGATGTATATTCCGCCGCCGCCGCCGACACCGTCGGAAGCCGTGTTGTTGTTGAACGTCACATTCGTCAGTGTCTGGGTGCCGTCATCTACCTGCATCCCGCCGCCGTATTCCGCCGAATTTCCGCTGAAGGTCACGTTCGTCAGCGTCGAGGTGTTGTAATAGATGTACAGCCCACCGCCTTCGTAGGAGGCCGTGTTGTCGCTGAACGTCGCTTTCTTCAGCGTCAAGTCGCTGGTATAGTTGTACATCCCGCCTCCGTAACCAGAACCAGAACCCGAGGAGTTGTGGCTGAAGGTTGCGTTCGTCAGCGTCACGGTGCTGGTGTCGTTGTACATCCCGCCGCCACTGTTGGACGCCGAGTTCTTGCTGAAGGTCATGTTCGACAACGTCAACGAGTTATTGTAGTTTCTCATTCCGCCGCCGGTTCCGTCCGCGGTGTTATTGCTGAACGTCACGTTCGTCATCGTCAGCGTGCCGTTGCCGTTATAGTTGTACATCCCGCCGCCGTCGTAGGCCGAGTTGGCGTTAAAGGATGTGTTCCGCACCGTCGGGCTGCCGCTGTCGTTGTACATCCCGGCGCCGTCACTGATCGTGCAACCATCGGTATTGCCTCCGCTGATGAAGAAACCATCGAGCACTGCGGTATCGTCCGTGCCGCTGCCAATGACTACCTGGCAGGAGTTGTCTGAGCGGGTAGGTTCGCTTCTGGATATTGTGCTGTTGTCATTCCCCAGCAGGTCACCGCTCAGCGTCGTGACGTTTGCCTTGTAGTCGCGCGTGCCGCCGCCCGTGGGATAGCCGCCGAGCAGGGTGACGCCGTTCTTGAGCTGAAAGGTCTTGGAACGAACTCCGTCTGTCGCGGGCTTATAGGTCCCCGTCGCGACATGGATCGTGTCGCCGCTCTGGGAAGCCGCCAATACTCCGGCGAGGTCCCGAAAGGCCGTGGACCAGCTGGTGCCGTCGGGGCTTGGCCCGGAAGCGTTATGGTCCACATAGATGTCTCCGTGAGGGATATCCAGCGCCGTGAACCCGTTGGACAACGCGCCGCTGCGGCCGTCGGAATTGAGCACGACAACGTTCCAGCCCCCCACGGCAGCGCCTGACATATCCAGGGTGCAGGTGATCGTTCCCGCGCTGACCAGCGAAACGTTGGTCGCTTTGATGCTCGCGGAGCCGCTCTTCTGGAAATACACACTGGGACTGCCGGTAAAATTCGCGCCGTTGATGGTAACGTTTATCGGTTCAATCGGGTACGCATGATCGGGATTGATGCCGATGACTGCCGGCTGCGGAGCGGTGGTCGAATCTCTTTCGAATGCGCCAATGTCATACCCGCTGCCCTGCGGCCGTGTGATGCCGCGCTGGTCCGTGGAGGGCGCTCCCGTCGCTGTCCCGGCGTCGATGGCGGAACTGTTCGGCAGCAGCGGAACCGTCTGCGCATAGCCTCCATAGCTGCCGAGAGGCCCGAGGTTCGGGTCCGTGCTGAGGTTGCCCGTACCGGTGTAGCCGCCCTGGACCACACTGTTCGTCACGGTAGGCGTGCCGTCGATCTCCACCGAGCCCCCTGAGGAATCACTCCACAGAATACAGTTAGTCAGGACCGGGCTGGCGTCGTTGGTATTCCCAATTCCACCGGCGCCGCTATTACCCGAGTTGTTGCTGAACGTGACGCTCATAAGCGTCGGGTTGCTGCCGGACCCTTCATTCTTCATCCCGCCACCGCCGTAGGCAGAATTGCCGCTGAAGGTGACATTGGTCAGATCAGGACTGCTGTTATTGCCGTTGTAAACACCGCCGCCACCGTTATTGACCGTGTTGTTGCTGAAGGTCGTGTTTCGTATCGACGGGCTGCTCGCGTCGTTAAACATTCCCCCGCCGTAGTCTGCCCAGTTGTTCGTGAAGCTTACGTCGGCGATAACAGGATTGCTGCCCGCGCTATTGTACATTCCCCCGCCGTAATTCATGGCCTTGTTTTTGCTGAAGGTCACATTCTGGACCGTCGGGTTGCCGGCGTTGTTGAACATCCCCGCGCCGTATCCGGCTGTTCCGCCAAGAGCGTAATAATCGTTCGCATTTCCGCCACTGATGAAGAAACCGTCGAGCACTGCCGTAGTGTCCGTCCCGCTGCCCGTGACTACGTGGTAGGAGTTATCGTCGCGCGTCGGATCCCCCCCCTCATTGGGGACAAACGTGCCGTCATTCCCGAGCAGGTCGCCGCTGAGCGTGGTGACATTGGCTTTGGGGTCGCGCGTCCCGCCGCCGTCAGGATAACCTCCCAGCAGGGTGACGCTGGTCTTGAGCTGGAACGTGGCCTCGCGGTCCGAGCCCGACGTGGGCTTGTACGTGCCCTTCGCGACGTGGATCGTATCCCCGCTGACCGCCGCCGTAAGCGCGGACTGGAGGTCGGTGTAGGCGTTGCTCCAACCGCTCCCGTTGTTCGCACCCGCTGCCGTGTCGTCCACGTAAAAATCACTGCCTGTCGCTGCATAAAGTCCTGCAGGGTGTAGCATTGCAAATACGAGGAACATCCAGAGTGCTGACTTGCTGACTGCTGATAGTATTCTCATATAACCCTCCTTTAAATAGTATCTATAGTGTCGGGATTTGACGGATAACGTGCTTACCCTTATAAACAATCGGCTCTCTTCTTTTTCGATTTATTCCGTTTGCACACAAAACGGTTCAGGAGAGCGCCGAGTTCCGCCATGTCTTTAAAGGCCGCATTAACTCCTGAGCCATCAATGGCCTCGATCTGCCCTGTGACCTTGCTTTTATCTTCCGTATCAAACCGATACACACGGACGATGAAACTGTTTCTTGTCGATAGCTCTGTCATAGTGCTGCCTAGTATATACGACAGGTACTGACGGATGGCTGACGGATTCTGAATTTACTTTGAGTTTGATTTTACAACGAGTTACGACTGTTTGAGGATGGAAGAGTAGACGGCTTCTGTTTCTGGTGAAGGTTTAATGCCAAGCTGTGACTGAAGCAAATCGCGGCAACGACTGTAAAGTGCAACAACCTCCGACCGCCTGCCGAGCTTTTGATAACAAAGCATGAGACAGCGATAAAATTCCTCCATAAGGGGATCTGTGTCCAGGCCTTTCTGGTAGCAATCCGCTGCCTGCTCCCATTGCCCGTTGCGCTCGTACAGACGACCCGTGTTCTTGATCGCGCGAAGCAGTCTGCTTTTTAATCTCTCGCTTCTGATGAGGACCCATTCACGGCCTGCGTCTGTATGTAGAAAATGCCCCTTATAAAGTCGGGTTGCATCCTTATATATTCCGGGGAGCAGCTCATCCGTGGCATCTTCAATACCGCTCAGAACATGTTCCAGTGCAATGCTGTCCACCCAGCAAAATAGCGGGTCGATACTCAGCTGTCTCGCTCCGTATTTGATGCAATCGTCACTCCCCAGCAGCTTGCGCAGGCGACTCAATGCACTCTCGAAGGATTGGTGCGCAAGGTCGCCGTCTGCATTGGGCCAAAGCACATCGGTCAGCCGCTCTTCCGGCACGTTCGTGCCGCCGAAGGCGATCAATGCCTTGAGCAGTTCAAGTGGTTTTTGCGGCGTCTTGCCGGAGAATTCCAGGGGAGCATCATCCTTTACAATCTGAAAAGCGCCCATCGTGTATATCCGGAAGGGCCACGGCCAGCGTTCCATCACGCTGTTCGAAGGATCGGGATTTAGTTTGAGTTTTCTGATAAGGCTGGTTACATATTCCGTTTCTATGCCCGCTTCCAGCGCTTTGGTGCAAAGCAGACTCAACACTGAGCGTCTCCAGTAGACGAACACGATCACTCCCTGCTCTCTGCTGAGCACCATCGCCTTGCGCGTTAACTCCAGGCCGTCCGCTTCCCTGCCCTCCTTGAACGCGAAGTACGCGTCTGTCGCCAGAAACATATAGTCAAGCCAGTGCGTGTCCCTGCCGTGGAGATCGCGGGCCTTCGCAAGGTGTTGCAACGATGCATCCTTGTCTCCCAACTCGAACAACGCATGCGCCAGGCCGACATGATTTGCAATGCTGTTGATCGTATGCCCGAGCCTCTCTGTTACGGACAGAATCATACGGATACGATCAGCCGCGCTCCGTGCGTCTCCCTTGACCAAATCCCTCCAGCCGATAACGGAAATATAATAGGCAAGGTGCATCTCGTTATAGCCCGCCCTGTGGGAGACCATTTCTCCCAGGAGCCGGTCCACGGTCGCATCATCCCCCGATGCAACGGAGCTGACAGCGCCGAAATACAGAAGCAGCGGCTCGAAAACATGAATACCGTGCTCCCGAGACAATGCAAGCCCCTTATTGACCGCATCGTGGCATGCGACGGGCGAACCGGAACCCAGGGCGGCGTACGCCGCGGTGATCACATGCCATTGGATCAGCGAAAGGACCCGCAAGCCGATTTTTCCGGAATCGGGAGGTCTGATGTTTTTCATCATGAACTCCGCTTTATGCACCTCGCCGAAAAACGTGTAGTGCAGCAGCAGCCGTGCGCCGACGATCATCGTTTTCGGCATGTCCGTGCCGCTTCTGATGAGCTCTTCCGCCCTCGCGGCCCACAGGCCTATTTTCGGATGCCACGGCCGTTTTACGGTCAAAATAAACAGCATGTAGGCGACCGTTTCCCGTTGTTTATCCGGAGGCACGGAATCCAGAACATCTTCTTTGCCGTCGAGCCAGTCGATCCATTGGTCCAGTTTTGTATAATCGTTATGTTCGGTTATGATCGAATCAACAACAGCCGCCCATGTGGCAAGCGCCCATTCCACGTCCCCGCCGGAATCAAATATTTGAAAGGCCTTTTCCAGAAGCGCCCTGCTCTTCTCCGCATCGAACGGCATTTTGCTGATTCCCAGCCAGTAGAGCATCTGCGGCGCACTCATAAGCGTGTTCTCGGGAAGTTTGAGGAGAAGATTTTCCAGGGTTTTGTTTCTTCCTTCCACAATGAGCGCGCCTGCGGTATCCGCAAGCAAACGAACAAGACCATCCCAGTCGCCGAGCTCGGCAAGAAGCGCCGCCGCCTCTTCCGTGCGTCTCGCTTCGGTCAACATCGAAGCGGTTTTTGCTAGAACAAGCGAAAGCTCGCCCGACGAGAGTTCCGCCCTGGCCCGCGACATCAGGAACGCCCTGAACAGGGAGTGATACTGGTAATCCTGTCCATTGCCGGAAAGCCGTTCCGTAAAGTAATTGTGGCGGTTTAATCCCGAGAGTATACGGCCCGCGTTGGCGTCTCCCGTCAGTTCCTCCGCCAGGGAAACGCTGAGCAACGGCAAAAATGCGGTCTTGAGCAGGAAATCCCGGACCTTATGTTCCGTCTTATTGAGAATCTCTTCCGCAAGATAGTCGAAAACACCTTCATATGCGCTGTCCGTTGCCGATTCAGCTCCTGTCCCGTGCAGCCTCTGCCGTTCAAGCATCAGGATGATGCCCGCCGCCCACCCTTCGGTCTTTTCATACATCGTTTTTATGCGTCGCGTGTCCAGTTTCGGGATGCGTCCCTGAATGAGCTCTTTTGATTCGTCATAGGTGAACCGGATGTCCCCGGACTCAAGCATGTTGATGTTATCGTTTGCCTGCAAGCGGGCGAACGCAGACGGCGGGCTGCCGCGGCTTATCACAACGACATGGATGCCGTCAGGAATACGATCAAGACCATGAGCCATCATCTCGTGGAATTGCGCATCGGCAGGCACGTCCTGATAATTGTCAAGAACAAGAACGAATTTTGGTTTGGATTTCATCCCAATCCACAACTGTTCAAAAAACCGGAGTGTAAAGGTCGGAATGCCGGCTCGATATTCCGGCGTCAGCAGCGGGAGCGGCTTCTTATTCCTTGGCGCGGCTTTTTGCGCTGCAAACCCCAGGTAATAGAAGAATGAAGCAAGATCCGCGTCCCCCTCATCGCATTGATACCAGATGCAGGGAAGTTTTTTTGCATCAAGATAACTTGCGAGAAGTGTCGTTTTGCCGGAACCAGCAGGAGCGGACACCCAGGTGATGGATTTACCCCATGCCTTATCAAGAAGACTGAAGAGCCTGCTCCTCTGAATAATGCTTTGCGGCTGAGGACGGGTTATTTTGGCTGGCGCTGCCGTCATACACACCTTATTACGATTGAGTTACCTGTTAATGGCATATATTTCCGAGTAACGAGAATACACAATGGTATTGAGATATGAGAATAGTACGGAACATTGCAAATTGCAAGCTGAGAAACAGCGACGTCAACCGAGTTTTAATTGTCTATACAAAACCTCTCGTGTCAAACTGCGCATTCCCTATTCACAAACAAAACGCGGATCCCCTCTTTCGGGACCCGCATTTTTTATTACTTCTGTCGTGCTCCCCTACTGAATTACATACGCCATCCCGATAACCGCTTCGTACTGAGCGCTCGACCCAACATTCCGGACATACACCTGTACCCGATAGCTCCCGGGCGTCAATCCAGTTGTGTCCCACGTCCAGGTTTCAGTCGCGGAATAGCCCTGCATCGGGGTCCAGACGCCTGCGGCCTTGACCCAGAATTTGTATTCGTAACTACCGCTGCCGCCCACACCGCCCGCGGTAAACGTTACATCGGTCCCTGCTGTCTGGGGACTGGCATGGTCTGGACTGAGCGTGGCTCCCGTGGCCGGCGTGCTGGGAACAAGCACATAGCTGAGATTCTTTACTGCCTCGCTCTTTGCGCTCGACCCGGCATTTCTGACATAAACCTGCACTCCGTAGGTCCCTGCCGGCACGCCAAGGGTGTTCCATGTCCAGGTGTCGGTCGTGGAATAGGCGCCCGTGGGGCTCCAGACTCCGCCTGTCTTGAGCCAGAACCGGTATTCGTAATTCCCGCTGCCGCCGACTCCACCGGCGGTGAAGGTTATGTTGTTGTTCCCGATTAATAAAGGACTGGCAAGGTCCGGAGAAAGTGTTGCGCCTGCGGTTGGCGGGCTGGCGAGAACATAGCTGAGGGTTTTTACCGCTTCATTTTTTGCAGACGATCCTGCGTTCCTGACGTAAACCTGCACAGCATAGGACCCCGCACCTGCGCCGGTAGTGTCCCACGTCCAGGTGTTGGTTGCGGAATAGGCCCCCTGGGGGTTCCAGACTCCGCCCGTCTTGAGCCAGAACCGGTATTCGTAATTCCCGCTGCCGCCGACGCCACCGGCGGTGAAGGTCACGCTGTTCCCGATAATCTGCGGGCTAGAAACATCCGGGGAGAGCGTTGCCCCGGATGCGGGCGGCGGTAAAAAAGTTGCCACACAATTTATATCCGCAGACATGACCACTGTTCCATCAGCACAATCCGGGTCGCCGCTCCATCCGGAGAAGGTCGATCCACCATCCGGCGTAGCGGTGAGAGTCACCGCCACCTGACTTCCGATCGTTGCCGTGCCGATTGCGCCGTTCCAGATGATCGATCCTCGGTTTGTCGTAACCGTGCCAATGCCTGCGCCGGATTTCACAACCGTCAGCAGAGCGAGTGATCCGGACTGTCCGCCCCGCACGGGCCACAAATAGTTATCACGGTTCGTCTCGCCTAAGTTAACTACGCCGTCGCCCATATAGGAGAACAATACATAGCCGGCAAAGGCGGTAATAGACGTGGACGACCAGTAATTCCAGGGCTGCGCATTTGTTAACCCCTGAGAAGTCAACCAGGTTATTTCATTGGGCTTGCCATAATTCACGATGCTCTGCAATTCATATACATTCGGCAAACGCCAGTCATGATACCCCAGATAGTTGGCGGTGTTCAGCCCTGCAATATACGTGAGCGCGCCCTGCCAGGTCCCGTCCGAAGGTGATACATTCCGCGTCCACATAAGACCCGTAAGTTGATCAACCACCACGCTGCTATTTACGGGGACGGAATTATCCGCGTTCGTAAAGCGCGGACTCGGCAACGCAATACCTTGTTGCAAACTGCCGTCGTCACCTGCGGCATACGATGTTGTCTGACCTGTCCGGGGAAGACATATGCTCGAACTCCCTGATGCCCCGCACGGTCCCGAGCGCACCGGCCATACGCGTTCGCCATAATTCTTCGTGTAGCTGATAGCGCTTCCATAGGAGAAATCCACAAACCATGCGGTCGTCGTATCAGCCGCATAGCTGGTGGACGACCAATAGTTGGCAGCCAGCGCACCGGCAAAACCATGGGTATTCAGCCATAAAGGAATATTGGCCTGGCCAGCGATCACGATACTTTTCAGCTCATTCACATTCGGCAACCGCCAATCGTTATAGCCGAGGTAGGTATTTGTGTTCAAGCATGCAACATAGTTGAGCGCCGCCTGCCAGGTCAAGGTACCACCGGTGCATAAATCCACGGTAGGCGTTCCTCCATTCTGCGGCCAGATCAAACCGGTGAGCTCGTCCGTCACCATCGTACCGGTGCCGCTGCTTGCCACGATGAACCGCGGTTCCGGCCAGGATATGCCTATCTGCAGGTCACCATCATCACCCGTGGAATATTTCGCGGTCTGGCCGGTCTTCGGAACATCGGCTGTGGCGCACATGCCTGTGGTACCGGAATCGTATATTCCCTGAATTTCAGAGTCGCTCAGAGTTCGGTTGAAAATCCTAACTTCGTCAATAAGGCCGGGGAAATAGCCATACATGATGCCATAGTCATTATCCGCACCTATGAGCACCGGATGATCGTCATAGGCAATAGATGTATTGTTTTGACCGGATGCTGCCACTTGTCCATTGATATAAAGTGTATGTGCTTTTAACTGACTGGAATAACTATATGCCAAATGATACCAGGTGTTCAAAACCGGATTAAAGGGGACAGAAAGACTGTCATACGCAGTAACCCCGATAAGATTACCACTTGCATTTGAGTACCAGAGCGCAAACGAATTGACGTTTTCATTTCCAATTGGCTTGCCAATGATGAAGACCTCCCCGGTTATCACCGTAAATTTAACCCATGCCTCTAGCGTCAGATTTGTCGGTCGCAGTGATGACGCATCTGGAATCGATATGTATTGACTCAAACTATCCAAGCTGAACGCCTGCCCGACTATTCCAGTGCTGAATGTTGCTCCGCTCACAAGTGTGCCGTTGTTACCACCCACCGAATCCTTGCCATTCCCTTCCGCTTTCCACCATGAAACCAGGCCTGATGGCTGCGGACCGCATGATGCAGCGAAAACATCCGCAATCGTACAAAACAATGATAAAACCAGACACATCGCAGCGAACGTGAAGCATTTTTTAAACATGGCATTATCCCCCTTTGACGCATTTTGAGATATTCTTCCAGGCAATCATATTTTACTTTAACAAGTGTCTCATGAATGCCAAGAACCCGTCAAGGGAAAAGCATATTGCCTACATTTAATTACAATTAGCAGTATATTTATTAATTACAAATCCACAATGCTTCCATTCCCCGCAACAATAACAAAAAAAGGGCCTCTCATTCCTGAGAGGCCCACAATGCAAACTATGTTGCTGTTACTTACTTAATTACATATCCTCTGCCCATAACCGCTTCAGACTTCGCGATTGACCCAACATTCCGGACATCAACCTGTACCCGGTAGGTGCCGGGGGCCAAGCCTGTCGTGTCCCATGTCCAGGTGTTGGTCGTGGAATAACCCTGAACCACGGTCCAAACGCCAGCAGTTTTGAGCCAGAACTTGTATTCGTAGCTTCCGCTGCCGCCAACACCACCCGCGGTGAAGGTTACACTTGCTCCTGCTGTCTGGGGACTTGCAACACTCGGGCTGAGGGTTGCACCGGTAGCAGGGGTGCTCGCAATAAGAACATAGCTGAAGTTCTTTGATGCTTCGGATTTCGCGGCCGAGCCTGTATTCCTGACGTTCACCTGCACTCCGTAGGTCCCGGCAGGAGCGCCGAGTGTGTTCCAGGTCCAGGTGTTATCTGTGGAATATGCCTGCTTCTGGGTCCACGTTCCGCCTGTCTTGAGCAGGAACTGGTACTCGTAGTCTCCCGTGCCTCCGCTGCCGTTCGCGGTAAACGTGATGTTGTTGTTTCCGACGAGCCTGGGGCTCGCAAGGTCCGGACTAAGCGATACTCCGGTTGCGGGTGCTTCGTCGATAAGAGCATACGTAAGCGATTTTATCGCTTGATACGTTGCAACTGATCCGATGCTTCTGATGTAGACCAGCACTTCGTAGCTCCCTGCTGACGCGCTGGTGGTATCCCACGTCCAGGTAGTGGTCGGGGAATACGCCTGCACCGAGCTCCAGACACCGCCGGTCCTGAGCCAGAATTTGTATTCATAGTTGCCTATGCCGCCTGCGGTGAAGGTTATGCTGGTACCGACGAGCTGCGGACTGGCAATATTCGGTGCCAGCGTCGGCGCCGTGCCCGTACCGCTAAGAGTGACCGATTGTGAAACAGCTGGTGCAACGACGTTCACATCAAGGGTCGCGCTCTTTGCGCCCGAAGTTGTCGGGTCAAACGTTACGCTGACGGTACACGAATTGCTTGCGGCAAGAGTACTTCCGCACGTGGTAGTCTGCCCGAACTGTCCGGGGGCGACACCGTTCAAGCTTATACTATTTATGCTGAGCGTGCTGTTGCCGGTGTTACTGAGGGTAACCGTCTGTGCCACACTGTTAGTATTAACAATCTGGTTATTGAAGGCCAGTGAAGCTGTAGATACCGTGGCAACCGGGGCAAGACCCATTCCGTTGACCGGTATGGATATTGACACGCCAGGAGAAGCCAGGGTTATATCTACAGATGCGCTTTTTGCGCCGAGTGTTGCCGGCACGAACGACACAGAAATGGTACAACTTCCGCCAGAGGCGAGACCCGTGATGGTCAAGGGACAAGTCGTGGTTAAGGCAAATTGACCTGCATTAGCACCGCTTGTGCCAATGCTGTTTATGACCACGGGTACGAATCCGTTGTTAATTACGCTCACCGTCTGTGTGGCGCTGGTCGAGGTGACCAAGGTATCCGGGAACGTAAGGGCCGTTGGCGCTACCGTGGCGGTAGGTACACTCACCATCATCGGCCGCATCATATCGTGTTCTTCGTGCGACAGGATGTGGCAATGCCATACATATTTGGTTCCGGCAATGTCAAACTTTGCCCTGATCCTCGTTACCGTTCCTGGCGGTACGTCAACAGTGTCTTTCCAACCGGCTTCCCATGCATCCGGAGGAATGGCCGGTCCCAGGTTTGAGTACGTGGGCTGGGTAAAGATCTGGTTCACAATATCATTGACCGGTGGAACGAAGTTGGTGAACGTCTGTCTGCTGATCACCTGGAACGCAACCAGATGAAGATGCATCGGATGCGCATCCATCGTGGTGTTGATAATATCCCACTCTTCAGTATCGTTCAGTCTGATGACTTCGGTGATCGGTATGCCCATGGTCATGAAACCACGTGAGTCGATGGTCGGCAATGTGCGGCCGAACTGGTCCGTGATCTCCATCAGGGAAACATTACGCACTGGCGTTCCAGGTGTCGGAACCAGGGGCGCGATCGCCGGCCGAAGCACAGTTGCCGCTGAAGGAGTAACTATGGTATCCACACCATTCAGCGCGATCACGTCGAATTCCATGATTTCCGGAATGTCAACAGAGGGCGGCAGGGGGTTCCCGGGACCCTGATACGGGATGTCCGGGCCGAGGTTCTGCACAACTATTTTGGTGCCCACCGGAATACCGGTCAGGTCGACAAGAACGTCAATACGCTCGCCCGGCATGATGTCGATGGTAGTGCGCTGGACCGGATTGGGCAGAAGCCCCTGCTCCGATCCGATCTGCCAGAACGGTACCACTGCCAGAGTATCGCGGCGAACCATCTGCATGACCCAGGATCGCGAATCTGAACCACCGATAAAGCGCATTCTGTATACACGGGGCTCAACATCGTATTTTCCATAGGTCACGCCATTGACCATGGGCATATTTCCGAAATATTCAAGCGAGGTGCTGGCTGCCGGGAATGGTGCGCCGACATTGTTGGGGTTCGAAAGAAGCGGATCACCCGGAACATAGGGGATAAGGTGTCCGTCCACAGCCTTCATAAACTGCTGCAATCCAGCAGCGCAGGTAACCGGGTCTGGTAAACCATCAATGGTTAAGGTACAGCCCGGAACGTTAGTGTTATAAACAGGGTAATCAGGCATGGAGAACTGGCCCAGGGTGTCGAAAACCCTGTCCTGGAGGGCAAAACCAAGTTCATAATTACCTGAGGGCAGCACACTGCCGGTGATCAATGATATTTCATTTGCATCGGTGACCGGGAAGAACCCAGCCATACCCATCTGTGTGTTGATGTGTGTCAAGCCTGAGGCGTGATCATGATACCAGAGCGTGGCTGCTTCCTGGTCCATCGGGTACCGGTAGGTGCCTTCCGGGCCATAGACGCTGGGCACCCATCCTGTACCTTTAAGAGCGAATCCAGGTGAGTACCATGCTTCAGCATAGCCGTCACTGTCATCCATCACGTGTGCGCCATGAACATGGGTCACTATGCGATTATACGGATAATTGTTCGGGGCATTTGGACCGCCGTCAACTGTCGGATCATGTCCGGTGGGTCGTTCGTTCGGAAGTTCGTTCAACCACTGCACACGGATCGGCCGGCCTTTTGATGCACGGAGGGTCGGTGAAGGAAAGTGCCAGATGCCTGCGGTACCATAGGTCCCATCCACAAACGGTTTAGGAGCATTGCCGGTAACCGCCACGCTGGCGCCGGGCGGGGTCCAGTTAACACCGCCGGAACCATACGCGTAACCCTTGGTTACTGCTCCAAAAGGAGATCCGGTCTGGTCCAGCAAGCCCGCGCCGCCGCCGAAAATGCCGGGTAGTGCCAGTTGCTGGGTGACTTTCTGCACCGTGATGGTGTAGCAGTCTTCCGTACTGTTCTGGTCTCCCGCTGATGGCAGCGAGAGATTACCGCACGAAGACGGAAAACCCAGAGCAACCGCGTCCGCATTGGAGAACGGAACATACGTGTAATAAGAAGCAAGAGCATTTGGAATAACGTTGGTCCATGAAGTTGTTATCTGTGAATCTGGCGTCAGCATCGGCTGACTGTAATCCGGAAACATCACGGTCGGGGGCCCGACAGCAAACGCTGTCGACGCTGTGAGTAGAACCAGCATTATGAACATAATACGCTTTAACATGCTTCCTCCTTTTATTCCTTTAATATGGTGCGAATTCATTGTATCCTCCTTGTACGTTAATTGGTTATTAGTCTCGGCATCCGAAGTTTTAAGAGATGCGCCTAATTGGTAAGAGGATATGGTGGGAGTAAATTTCATGTCACTACTAAAGCAATAGTAATGCCAAGATACAGCATTATTATTAGGTGATACATATCAATACATTGATGCAAAATAGTTATTATAATAATGTCTCTACAGGGTCATTATGGGCGGGTCATTCTCATTAAGAGGTCTAAATCAATTGTTCGCTGTTGGCATACGTTTGTAATTGCAGGAAGTCGCATCTATTAGAGGTGAAATACGGTGATTACTTTTGGAGTCAGCATTGGGCACTGTGAGGACGGCTTTTGCCGTCTTTGCGAGTGGCACGAAGCAATCTCGGCTTAATCGTAAAAAGTCCAATAGCGTCTTCCTGAGCGAAGCGAAGGGTCTGGCAACGGCATAAAAATGACGAGATTCTTCGCTACGCTCAGAATGACGGACTGGATACTAAATCATCAATATTTATTCATCGATAAAAATGCTTGTCTCAATGACCGCTCAGGTCAGGCAAACAAAAAGCGGGCCCCAATTCCTCAGGGACCCGCGTTTATTAATGCTTCAGTTGTATATCTCCTACTTTATGACATACCCCATCCCGAGCACCGCCTCATATTTCGCACTCGACCCGACATTCCGGACATAGACCTGCGCCCGATAGGTCCCGGGGGGCAGGCCCGTCGTATCCCATACCCACGTGTTGGTCGTTGAAAAGCCCTGGACCGATGTCCAAACACCGGCAGCCTTGATCCAGAATTTGTATTCGTAGTTCCCGCTCCCGCCGATACCGCCTGCGGTGAACGTCACGTGCGCCCCGGCTGTCTGCGGGCTGGCGACATTCGGGCTGATTGTAGCGCCGGTGGCCGGGCCGTAAATAAGGCCGTAGCTCATGAACTTTGTCGCCTCATACATCGCGCTTGAGCCGATATTCCTGACATAAACCTGCACACCATAGGTCCCTGCCGGTGTTCCCGTAGTGTGCCAGGTCCAGGTGTTGGTCGATGAATAATTCTGCACCGTGGTCCAGGTCCCGGCTGTTTTGAACCAGAATTTGTATTCGTAGTTCCCACTCCCGCCGATGCCACCTGCGGTGAAGGTTATGTCATTCCCGACTGCCTGGGGGCTGAGAACGTCCGGCGTCAGCGTCGCATCCGAGGTGGGCGGATAGATGAGCATATAGTTGACGGTCTTTACAGCTTCATACTTTGCGCTCGATCCGATATTTCTAACATAGACCTGCACGCCGTAGGATCCTGCTGCCGCTCCTGCGGTGTTCCAGGTCCAAGTGCTGGTGGTCGAATAATCGCGCATCATATGCCAGACTCCGCCGGTCTTGAGCCAGAATTTATATTCATACATCCCTGTTCCCTCACTCGCTTGTGCAGTGAAGGTGATTGTTCCCGCTCCGGGGAGTGTTTGCGGGCTGATTTTATCCGAAACAAGAGTCACATTCAGCAATTTATAGATTAAGTTCCGCTGGACTATGCTGATCACATTCCCTGCGCTGTCCTTTACCGTAACATTGACAGGATAGGTAGCCGGGGTCGAGAACAGTACCATCTGTTCGAACACTCCGTTGTTCAGGACAGGATGATAGATTTGCCCATCAGCCTCAATAGTCACATAAGCGCCATCCGGCGCATCCGCCACAGTTCCCCTGAAGATCATGCTTTGTTGATTGGTGACGCTATCTTCCCCTGGCTGACTGACCCTGAGGGTTGCACCCTGACTGTCAGAGAACACCGTCCGTTTCATCGTGTTGGTTTTCCCGCCGGGTTCCGTTGCCGTGATCTCGATCGTGTTGAGGCCGGCGGCAAGCGCGACCGTGGCCGTAAAGGTCTGATCGCTTACAATAGCAGGGTTCGGAGCGGCGTTGTTTATGGACACATCTACAATCGTACCTTCTTCGATCGTTCCGGTGACATCGATAACATCTCCGACCTCAACACTGTTATCGGTTGGGGCCGTCACGGTCAGCAGAGGCGCTGTTTGATCAAACGTGATAGTCCGGGTGTCGACGACCGCGTTGCCAACGGAGTCGATTGCCGTGACAACAAGGGTGTTTACTCCTGACTGAAGAATTTCTGCTCTATTGAAATTCGTGGCAATTGTTTCGGTTGGTGAACTGTTTAACGTTATGGTTACCATGGCAAGTCCTAAAGCATCCGCGGCTGAACCCGTGATGTTCAGGACGCGATTATTTGTTACTACTCCACTGGGCAGCGTCGAGACAGCAAGTATGGGGTTGTCAAGGTCGACCGCAATCGTCTTGACGCCCGAGAGAGACCAATTGCCGCCCGCATCTTGCTCCTGAACAAAGAGAATGTGGGGCCCGGACGACAAGCCGCTCAATGGGGTAAAGGTTGTTGCTGTAGTCGAGTTCCAGCCGCTGTTGTCAAGATTATACTGATAGTCGCCGATGCCACCGCCCCCTCCGGAGATCCAGGACCACGTGGGCCTGGCATTGTTGGTTGGAGAAAGACCGGACACCGATGGTGTGTTAGCCGGGACAATGCTATTCGTGGTAAAGGTAGCATCAAGGCCGTTTGATGTGCCTGCCGAGTTCGTGGCCGATATCCGGAAATGATATATGGCGCCCGGAAGCAGGCCGCCAACCGCGGCAGTGACCGCTGTTGGAGTATTCCCGGTGACCAGGGCAGGCGTGGCTGCAATGCTTGATCCGTAGGCCGCGGTCAGGCCGTATTCGAACGATGTCGAGGCATCCGCATTATTGGCCTTGACCATTCCGTGCAGCGTGGCGCTTACCGTGGTAATGCCGGTGGCTGCGCCGGTGCTGACCGTCGGTGAAGTTACCAACGTATAACTGAATACCGTCCCGCTCGCAGTACCCGCATAAACCGTCAATCCGTCAGGCGAAACTGCCAGAGCATTAATCACGGAGTTGCCGAGTCCTGTGGCAAAGGGGCCGGAACCGGACCATTGATTGATGTCAGCCCGCGCGGGAGGCGCGCCGGCAAGGACCAGAAGTGCCAAGAGGAACGTCGCTAACACGTGTCGGAATATCTTCATTGTATTCTCCTTGAGTTTTATCATAACGGCAGCCCTCCATTCATCGCAGTCCAGGTTGCGCAGTTGTCACTACTTAAGAATATGCCGGCTTCAGTACCGGCATAGAGTCTTCCTGTTGCATCGATAGTCAGCGAAATAATATTCAGATTCGCAAGATTTGTATTGGTACAGACAGTCCATGTATCGCCGTTGTCAATGCTCTTGAAGATGCCGCCGCCATAGGTAGCAGCAAACAGTTTATCGGCATCGGATGGTGTCAGGACCACGGTCTTCACCCGTGTGTTAGTTGGCTGGGTAGTGGCTGCGGTCCAAGTTACTCCACTGTTCAAGGATTTGTAGATCCCCGATCCGTCGATGCCAGCGTAAAGATTCTGATTGTTCGTTGGATCGATTACGATGCTTTGAACAGCTTTGCCCCAGCAATTACTCGTTCCGGCGGCACTTACTCCTGATGGGCAGGTAGCCTGATCCCATAAAGCCTTATCAATTCCCACGGGAGTCCCTGCAGCTCCTGTTAGATTTGAATTTGATAAATCACAGAGTGTTAGTGTAGCACCGTTCAGGTTTGCGCCGGACAGATTCGCACCAGCAAAAATGGTTCTAAAGAGATTTGAATTAGATAAGTTTGAATTTGACAGGTTCGCATTTGCCAGGTTCAATCCACTCAAATCGAACCCACTCAAGTTCATGCTCGCAAGGCTTATTCCCGTGATACTTACTGCGTTACGGAGTTGTGAAGAGGTCAGCCCGGTCACTGCTGAAAGGTTTGCGTTAGACAAATTCGTCCCAGTCATGTCAAGTCCACTTAGATCAAATCCACTCAGATTCAAGCCTGACAGGTTGATGCCGGTGATGGTCGCAGCGCTGCGTAGTTGTGCTGAGGTCAGGCCTATCACGTTGGTCAATTTCGCTTTTGACAGATTCGTACCAGTCAGGGTCACCCCGGTCAGATTCGCACCGGTCAAATCCATTTCGCTCAGATTAAATCCGCTCAGATTCATACCAGAAAGGTTGATACCCGTTATATTTGTCGTGCTGCGCAGTTGTGCTGATGTCAGGCCGATCACGTTGGTCAGGTTTGTGCTGGACAGATTTGTCCCGGTTAGGTTCAGCGAACTCAGATCAAACCCACTCAGGTTCACACCCGTAAGATTACTGCCTTGGGGGCCTCCCGCGCTGCGTAGTTGCGCTGAGCTCAGCCCGATCACGTTGGTCAAGTTCGCGCCGATCAGAGCTGTCGAGGTCATGGTCGCCCCGGATAATTTCGCATTAGTTAGATTCGCGTAGCTAAGGTAGGCAGTGGTCAGGTCCGTGCTGGTTAGGTTAGCGCTTGTCAGGTTAGCGCTTGTCAGGTGCGCATTCATAAGGCGCGACCCATAAAAGTTGGCATCGGTTAGGTTCGCGTTGGTAAACCAATAACCATAAAAGTCAAACCCGGCATAATTAAATCCATGTATATCACATCCAATATAACTATTCGTGACCGTAGGCGGATCGGTGCAGGCCGCGTGTGCACCGTTTTGAATGACCACGCTACTGATCATTATAATTACCACTGCCACAAGGTTGACTCGCTGATTAAATATTGTCTTCATCATACTTTGCCTCCTTCGTATTCTCTCAATTTGGCAAACCGCTATTCATTGAAGTCCAATTTGCGCAGTTGTCGCTACTTGAGAATATGCCTGCTTCCGTACCGGCATACAGCTTGCCGTTCGCATCCATCGTCAAGGAAACCACGTTCAGGTTCGCAAGGTTCGTGTTCGCACAGACAGTCCATGTATCTCCGCTGTCAATGCTCTTGAAAATGCCGCCGCCGAAAGTAGCGGCAAAGAGCTTCGTTCCATCTGTTGACTTGAGAGCCACGGCCTTCACCCGAGTGTTCGTTGGCTGGGTCGTGGCCGGCGTCCAGTTTGTACCGGCATTTATGCTTTTGTAAACCCCGCCACCATCGAGAGCCGAGTAAAGAATCTGGTTGTTTGTCGGATCGATGATAATGCTCTGAACAGCAATGACGCAATTATTTGTTCCAGCGACGCTGTTGCCCGATGGGCAAGTAACCTGATCCAAGTATGCTCGATCCATTCCAACCGGATTTCCTGTAGCGCCCGTGAGATTGGCATTCGACATATTGGCAATCGTCAGGTTGGTGCCGTTCAGGTTCGCGCCAGACAGGTTAGCACCTGTAAGATTTGCATTAAAAAAATTCGCATTCGTTATATTTGCATTCGACAGGTTCGTGTTTGTTAGATTCGCGCCGGTCAAGGTTGAGTTGTTCAGGTTCGCGGCGGTCAGATTCAATCCGCTCAAATCAAAACCACTCAGGTTCATATACGAAAGATTGATGCCGGTGATATTTACGGCGCTGCGCAGTTGTGCTACGGTCAGTCCTGTTATGTTCATCACGTTAGCGTTGCTCAGGTTCGCATTGGTCAGGTTAGCGTTGGTCACGATAGCGTTGCTTAGGTCCGCATTTGACAGATTCACATTTGACAGATTCGTGCCGGCCAGGAGGGTCCCGGACAGGTTCGCGCCGGTGAGATCTGCGCCGCTATAGTTCAAACCGCTCTTGTTACAACCTGACCAATCTACCCCGGGTCTCGCCGCGTTAATGCACTTCGTGAGCGGGAAATATGCGATGCGCGCGCTCATCCCGCCAGCGGTCACAAAAGATCCTCCTGCGTACAGATTTGTTCCGTCCAAGGCAAAAGTGGAGACAATATTGTCCATACCGCTCCCCAGAGGTGACCAGAAGCCATTCCATATAGCGCTTCGGTTAATGCTGACCCCGCCTGCGGCCGTAAATGTCCCTCCGGTGTACAGGTTTGTTCCGTCCGACGCAAGAGAGTAGATGGTATTGTTCACACCGCTCCCCAGAGCTGACCAGGTACTGCCATCCCATTTGGCAATGCGGCTTGCGCTCACCCCTCCTGCAATCGTAAACGTCCCTCCTGTATACAGGTTTACTCCGTCCCAGGCAAGGGCGTAGACAGTACTATCCATGCCGCTCCCTAAGGGTGACCAAGTACTGCCATCCCATTTGGCGATCCGGCTTGCGCTCACCCCGCCCGCAATCGTAAACGTCCCTCCTGTGTACAGGTTTGTTCCGTCAGTGGCGAGGGCGTAGACATAACGGGTGATTCCGGTCCCTAAAGCTGACCAGGAACTCCCGTTCCATTTGGCTATGTAGTTCGCGCTCACCCCGCCCGCAGTCGTGAAAATTCCACCTGCATACAGGTTTATGCCATCCCAGGCAAGGACGGAGACAAAGCCGTTCATTCCACTTCCCAAAGCTGACCAGGAACTGCCGTTCCATTTCGCGATATTACTTGCGCTCACCCCGCCCGCAATTGTAAAAGCTCCTCCTGCATACAGGTTTGTTCCGTCCCAGGCAAGGGCGTAGACAGAACTGTTCACTCCCCCCCCCAGGGCTGACCAGGCGCTGCCGTTCCATTTGGCGATATAGGTTGCGCTCACCCCGCCTGCGGTCGTAAAATTTCCTCCTGCGTAAATGTTTGTTCCGTCCCAGGCAAGAGCTGAGACAGGACCGTTCATTCCAACCCATAAGGCTGACCAGGTGCTGCCGGTCAATTTGGCAATGTGGTTTGCGATCACGGGGATCCCAGGGAACATCCCGCCCACAGACGTAAAATCTCCTCCTACAAATAAGTTTGTTCCGTCCCAGGCAAGGGCGTAGACAGTACTGTTCACTCCCAGGCCTGACCAAGTGATGCCGTTCCATTTGGCAATAATATAATATCCGCCTGCATACAAGTTTGTTCCGTCCCAGGCAAGGGCGTAGACAGGATCGCTCGCTCCACTTCCCAGAGCTGACCAAGTGCCGCTGTTCAATTTGGCGATATGGTTCGCGCTCAACGCGCTCAAGCCTGCGGTCGTAAAAGTTCCTCCGGCATACAGGTTTGCTCCGTCCCAGGCAAGAGCGTAGACTGAATTATTCACTCCGCCAGTGCCTGACCAAGTGCTGCCGTTCCATTTGGCGATATTGTTGGCACCCACCGCGCCCGCGTACGTAAAAGTTCCTCCTGCGTACAGATTTGTTCCGTCCCACGCAAGGGCGCGGACAGGGCCATTTACGCCACTCACTAATGATGACCAGACGCTGCCGTTCCACTTAGCTATGCAGCTTGCGCTCATCCCGCCCGCAGTCGTAAAATCACCTCCAGCATATAGGTTTGTACCGTCCCAGGCAAGGGCGCGGACAGAACTGTTCATCCCGCTCCCCAAGGATGACCAGGCACTGCCGTTCCATTTGGCGATAGCGCTTGCACTCACCCCGCCTGCAGTCGAAAAAGCTCCTCCTGCATACAGGTTTGTTCCGTCCCAGGCAAGGACGTATACAAAACCGTCCATTCCACTCCCTAAGGTTGACCAGGCACTGCCGTTCCATTTAGCTATGTGATTAGCAACGACACCGCCGATTGTCGAAAAATAACCAGCTGCGTAGAGGTAAGTGCCGTCATAGATAACAGCGTAAACAGTCCAATCCGTTTCAGGAGGCGCAATGCTGACCCAGTCCGGATCGGTTATGGTCGGATCGATGCGAACCGGGTAGACCGCACCCGCATCAGCAACGACGATGCTGACACGGCCGGCAACACCGATTTCAAATCTGGAGGAGAGGGTATGGCCCGCGCTATCCGTGACGATAAGCCGGTTGTACAGCAGGTCCCGCCCGCCTGAGAGGGCGAGTTTGATTGCCTCGCCGGATTTTTGGAGTGCAGCGCCGTCGAAGGCCAGTTCCAGGACGAGCTCGCCCTGGCCCTCTGGCCGTATCGGAACGACAAAGTCCTGTCGCACGCCGTCGGCACTGGTGGTGATTTCCTCAGACAGTCCATCTCGTACAATCCGGGCAAGTGCCTGATCTGTGATGACGTTACCGGGCAGGACTGACTGCATCCGCCCTCCAGCCCGGCCAAGGAGTTCTGGACGGACGAAGAAACTCCCCGGCTCGTCTTTAGCTGTCGAGACCACGGTTACACCATCGGGAGAAGCGAACGCTTCAATAGCCTGCAGAGGTGCAGGCACGCGGGCCCGTCCGTCCGCAAGCTGCTCGATGACGTGCGCCGCAGCGCTCTGCTTTGTTGCCTGCGTGGCCATTTCAGTAACGTTCATCGGCTTCCCGGCAGTGGGTTCCAGTCCGCTGCTCACTCCCGGAAATCCGACCAATGTCATTACAGCGAATACCACCGCATACCCACGCCATTTGCATATGATTTTTTCAGTCATGGCAGAATCTCCTTTACGCAAATTTCAAACTGTCATTCCGGCTTGTCCGGAATCGTTTCAAATCAGTATGTGTAAAGCGCTTCGATTCCCGATGAGCGGGAATGACGAGGGTTATTACGAGACCATCAAAATTGACGTCCGGCTAATTCGGCAACCCGCTGTTCATCGCAGTCCAGTTTGAGCAGCCATCATTGCTCACAAATATACCCGCTTCCGTACCAGCATACAGTTTGCCGGCTGCATCTGTGGTCAAGGATACGACATTCAGGTTTGCAAGATTTGTATTGGCACAGACAGTCCATGTATCTCCGCTGTCAATGCTCTTGAATATGCCCCCGCCGTAAGTAGCGGCATAGAGCTTTGTTACATCAGTTGACGTAATGACCACCGCCTTCACCCGCGTGTTCGAAGGCTGGGTCGTGGCTGCTTTCCAGCCCGCACCTGCATTTGCGCTCTTGTAGATTCCCGCTCCATCAATGCCGGAGTAAAGATTCTGATTGTTCGAAGGATCGATGACGATGCTTTCAGCGACAAGCAAACCGGTTCCGTTCACATTCACCTGATGAGGGCTTCCCGGGGCTGAATCGGTGATGGTCAATTTTCCGTTGGTAGCTCCGGAAACTAACGGGGTAAATGTGACTGTAACTTCACAAGTTGATCCAACACCAAGACTCGGCGGGCAGTTGTTAGTCTGTTGAAAACACGCATCTGAGGAAATTGAGCTTATGCTCATCGCTAGATTGCCGGTATTGGCCACGACCACCCGCTGCGGTACGGAAGCTGAATTTACCGCAACCTTGCCAAGATCCAGTCCCATTGGTTTAACCAGTGCCGCGGCTGCCGGCGCAGGGGCTGCCGTAACCGTTTGGAATGACGGACCAGACATGCTCGTTAAACTGTCGTTGTCACCGGCATATGTGGCCATAAGGCTGATCAGCCCCGGCGAGTGCAGATAAATTTGGCAGGTCCCCTGATTTGCAACAGGAGTGGCCGAACAGTAGATCAAGGTCCCGTCGCCGACCGTCACCTTGCCGGTAGTCGGCAATATGCCGGTGCCGGTCACAGCAAAAGATACGGTCACCATCTGGCCCGACTGTGAGGGGTTTGGGGCAGTGCTCATGGATGTTGAGGTGAATGCTTTATCGACGGTCACGCCGAGTGTCGCTGAAAGAGTTGGATGTCCGGCTCCGACAAATTCGGCCGTGATCGTGTGCAGCCCCAACGTAGAAAACACAACGGTAGAAAAGGCACTACCGTTTGTCATCGGAGTGGTGGCAATGACATCCGACCCGTCCCGGAAGGTAACGGTGCCTGAAGCAGTACTGCCGCCATCTCCCTTTGATGAAATAGTGAGCCAGACATCCTGGCCGTATACGACGAAGGACGGTCCAGCCAGGAAGATGGCCATGTTCCTGGTAAAAGCATACGCCGTTCCGGTAATGCTGTTTCTGCGCGGGGCCCCTACCACTGCATTGAGGCCGTCATCGGAGAGGGCCACTGAATAACCGAATTCGTCGCCCGCGACCATATCGGATGCGGTCAGCTTTGACTGCTGGCTCCAGATTCCGCTGGAATTAGTGAAGCAATAAGCAGTCCCCGCTTGACTGATACTACCCACACTGCTGTAAAATGATCCGACGAGGGCCGTCATACCATCGCTCGAAAGCGCCACTGAGTTCCCAAAATACATTGGAGAATCGGTATACGAAGGAGCCAATCTCGCCTGCTGGGTCCATACAGATGCACTTCGCGTATAAACGAAAGCTGAACCATAAACGCTGTTATTATAAGCTCCGATCAGGGCAGTCGAGCCATCATTGGAAAGGGCGACCGACATGCCGAAATAATCATAGGCAGCGCCGTTCGAGGCCGTCATTTGTGCTTGCTGAGTCCAGCTGGTTCCGGAACGGGTGAAAGTATAGGCGGCTCCCTGCCTTGTGTTCGCGCCGATTGTTTTGTACAATGCCCCGACAAGAGCCGTTGACCCGTCACCGGCCAGAGCCACGGAATACCCGAAATTGTCATTGGCAACACCATCCGCGGAGATCAGTTTTGCCTCCTGGCTCCAGGTCGTCCCGGAACGGGTGAAGACATAGGCTGCCCCCTGGTAGGTGTTGGCGCCAATGGTTTTGTAGTAGGCCCCGACAAGAGCGGTAGTTGTATCTCTGGATAAGGCGACGGAAGAACCAAACCAGCCGGTGGAAACGTCGGAAGCTGTTAATTTTGAAATTTGAGTCCAGGTGGCGCCTGTACGGGTGAACACATATGCCGCTTCAGCTCCCGAAGCGCCGACCAGAGCCATGGACCCATCAACCGACAACGCCACTGAACTTCCGAAATGGCTGCCGAGTGCGCCGTCAGAAGCGGTCAGACGGGCCTGCTGGCTCCATACGCCGCCTGAGCGGATGAAAACATAGACCGCGCCCTGGCCGTTGTTTGCGCCGATTGCTTTGCCGTCCGAAGCAATAAGGGCTGTAGATCCGTCGCCTGAAATTGCCGCTTTTGCGCCGAAATCATCGCCTGTCACCGGATCAGAAGGCGCCAGTATCGACTGCTGATAAAACGGATCGACCACCACGGGGTAGCGCGCCTCACGGTCGTCGACCTGAAGCATGACCTGCTGGTCCGCCAAAGTCAGCTGTACAGGCAAAGATCTGCCGTCCACATCCCACGCAGCCAGGCCTCCGTAGCGAAACGCCTCGCTGTTGTCATGACGCACAAGCGAAAGCACCCCATCACCGGCCGGTACAGACCGAAGCCCTGAGCCCGTCAGTTGGATGACCAGCAGTTTCTCACTAGACCCGGCCGGCCGTGAATTTATCGTGAACCCCTGCTCCAGGCCGAGAGGCCCGTTGACGTACCACTCGGTCAGCACACCGCGACGATACTTCACCTGATTGGCATCCGCCATAATATCCGCTTTTTGAACAGGTGCGGTCGAGGCCTCGCGGCCGAATGCGGTCAGCGTCAATGACCAACTGTCCGAGTTGGACGAAACAACAGCGCCGTCTGGTAAAAAAGTTACCGAGAGTTTGTGAGCGCCATTGACAGCCCGGTACCCTTCGGGAGCTTCCTTTACATGAAACTCAGCAACATCCTTCCCGATGGAAACCGAGGCGGCGGCCTGCAACATCGGCGGCAGGTCGGCAAGGGCTATTTTTTTTCCTTCATGATTCACAGCCCCAATCGCCGGCAGGGCAACTGCCAGCATCAATAATAAGCCGCCTATCATTGTCCAGAGCCGCATAGTTATTTTCATGACTGTTCCTCCACACATTCTTTCTAATTTTTCCATGTGCCGCAAGACTCCAGTCCAGGGGACCGCTTCGTTCTTTCTGCTAAATTATCTTACTTTATAACATACCCCGTACCAAGCACCGCTTCATATTTCGCGCTCGACCCTACGTTTCGGACATAGACCTGCGCCCGATAGGTCCCGGGAGGCAGGCTTGTCGTATCCCATACCCACGTGTTGGTCGTTGAATAGCCCTGGACCGTTGTCCAAACGCCGGCCGCTTTAAGCCAGAATTTGTATTCATAGTTCCCGCTCCCGCCGATGCCACCGGCGGTGAAGGTCACCGGTGCCCCGGCGGTCTGGGGACTGGCGACATTCGGGCTGATTGTGGCGCCGGTGGCCGGGCCGTAGATAAGGTTGTAGCTCATGAATTTTGTCGCCTCATACATTGCGCTCGAACCACTATTCCTGACATAGACCTGCACGCCGTAAGTCCCTGCTGGTGTCCCCGTAGTGTGCCAGGTCCAGGCGTTCGTTGTGGAATAGTCCTGCACCGTGGTCCAGGTCCCGGCTGTCTTAAGCCAGAACTTGTATTCGTAGTTCCCGCTCCCGCCGATGCCTCCCGCGGTAAAGGTTATGTCATTCCCGACTGCCTGGGGGCTGAGAACGTCCGGCGTCAGCGTCGCATCCGAGGTGGGCGGATAGATGAGCACGTAGTTGACAGTCTTTACAGCTTCATACTTTGAGCTCGATCCGGCATTTCTGACATAGACCTGCACGCCGTAGGATCCTGCCGCGGCGCTCGCGGTGTTCCAGGTCCAGGTGTTGGTAGTCGAATAGTCGCGCATCGAAGTCCAGACTCCTGCGGTTTTGAGCCAGAACCTATATTCATAATTTCCGCTTCCGCCGATGCCGCCAGCGGTGAAGGTTATAGTACCGCCGGTCATCTGGGGGCTGGCAATATCCGGCGAAATAGTTGCGTTGGATGCGGGCGGCGTGATCACGCCGGTGAGTGAAACGGCCTTAGAGATTGCCGGCGCTGCCACGTTGACATTCAGTGAAGCGATCAAGGAAGCGCTACTGTAGGTCGGTTTGAACTTGACGCTGATGGTACAGATGTTCCCTATGGCAAGCGATCCCGGGCAGTCGTTGGCCTGACTGAACTGGGATGCGTCACCACCGCTGATGCTGATGCTGTTGATCGTCAGCGGCTGGGCCCCTGTGCTGCGCACAACAACACTCTGGGCATTTGACTGAACATTTAACGGCGAGCTGAACATAAGCGCGCCCGGCGAGGCAACGCCTGTGGTATAGATAACATTGCGCTGAACTGTTGTCACGGGGGTATCGAGGCTGTCCTTGACCACGGCCACAACGGAGTAGGTCTGCTCTGTGCTGAGTGTTATTGCCTGTTCAAAAGCTCCGCCAGACAGTACAGGATGATACGTCTGACCATTGGCAATAAGTTCGAAGGTCGCGCCGCCAGGCGCATCAGACACCGTGCCTTTGATGGTCGTTGTGCCTGCGGTAATGATGGCATCCTGTACCGGGTCGGTGATGGTAACCGCAGCTCCAAGAGTGTTATACACCACGGTCCGTTTCACCGTATTGGTATGGAGAGAGGCATCGATCGCTGTAACTTCAATCGTATTCGACCCTGATGCAAGGTTGACTGCCGCGGTATATGTGGTCCCGGTCACAACAGCCGGCTGGGGCGCGCTCCCGTTGATTATCACATCAACATTAGCGCCTGCATCCACCGTGCCCTGAATATTCATCACCGCACTCGCTGCTGCGCTGTTGTCGGCCGGTTTGATGACTGCCAGAGCCGGCGTTGTCTGGCTGTAGATAATGGTCCGGCTGTCCGTAGACCGGTTTCCGAGAACATCGGTTGCAGTCATGGTTATGGTATTAGAGCCGGGTTTCAGCATCTGCGCCAGGTTGAAGCCCGCAGGATCGAGCGCGATAGTGCCGGTTGCACTTGAATGGAGCGTGATGTTCTGAAATGCGCTCGCATCAGTTGCAAAGCCGGTGATGTTCAAGACCTGATTGTTCGTGACCGATTCACTCTGAAGCGCTGATATGTTCAAGATCGGCCCGGTAGTATCGATCAGAACGGTCCTGCTTCCGGATGCTGACCAGTTGCCTGCCAGATCCCGCTCCTGAACATTCAGGGTGTGCGGTCCGTCAGCCAGACCGGACAACGGCTGGAACGAAACGGATGTCGTTGATATCCATTCTGCGCCGTCCAAGCGGTGTTGATAGGTCCCATTGCCTCCCCCTCCCGGGACCCAGGACCAGGTGGGAAGCGTGTTGGTTGATGGCGATGCAATACCCGCCATCGAGGGGGCATTCGGCGGCAAGAGGTCCTGCTTCACCAAAACGCTGTTTATCGTTTCCGTATTGCCGGCATTGTCCGCTGCAAAATAGCGTACATGCTGCGTGCAAACCGATCCCATGGAGCAGGTCACGTTAAATGCCGTGGAGTACGGTGTGCCCGGCGTGCAGGTATTTGCAGTATCAATGCAGTATCGGGGATAGCCTGTTGCCACGCCCGATCCGGTGTCGATCGGCGATAGGGTCACGCTGACGATGCCGGCATTCGTCAGGGCGCCGAATGCGTAGCTCCCGCCCGATGCCAGGGTCGTTGGAGGTATGCCGTCGCCGGTCAGGTCGTTCCAGTAGCCTGACTCCATGGCGTACAGCGGGCTCGACGCGTCACCCGATGAAAACTGGCCGATGGATGAACTGTTCACGAAGTTCGGAGATGTGGACTCCCCGCCTCCGCTGTCCAGCACATCCTCTTCGATGAGATAGTTCGGGCTGGACTGGCTTGCCGGGGCGATTACCGGCACTATCATGAAAAGGATCGACGAAATCGTTGATATGGCAAGCGATATCCATCTTCTCCGTGTAACCACGTCACTTTGTTTCATAGCTGTCCTCCTGGTAAAATCGTTTTTCTGATCTATAGTTACAACCCAGCTTCGATCGGTTTGTTTTATGTTTGCAAACTACATTTTTTATCAGCATTCATAATTTGATGCGTTTTCATTATCTTTATCGGTTTTACGATCTGTGACACCGGCTACGGCCAAATACCTTGCACGCAGATCACATAAGTCAGATTATTAGGCGCCGCCATGCGCATATCAGGCAGTGCAAAGTTCGTGCTTCCGTTCCCGCCATAGGTCGTTCCCAGCAGACTGAACAGTGGTGTATAGGAACTTATTGGGAGCAGCTGCCCTTGAGCCGGCATCATTTCACCTGAATATGCAACGCCGGCCATCAACTTGACTTCGCCCACGATACAGGTTCCGGTGCTCCCGCCTGCATTATACGTGGCAGCACTGGTATTGCTCCCAAAGGCGGCGGAACCGAGCGCATACGGGCTTGATGCCAGGACCTGTCTCGGAGCCATCTCGGGATCGCTGCCTATCTTTACACCGAGGTAGTACTGCTGATCAAATGGCAGATTTATCGGAGAAACACTGCCGAGCATCACGCTGTACCGGCCATTCGTCACCGTCACACTGGATTGGACCTCGGACCAGAGGGAACTCGTCCCTGTTGAAGCCGGATACAGCGAGAACGTCATCGGCACCGCCCCGCTCACCGGGTTGCCGGATGCGTTCTTCAGCATGCCCTGGTAGTTGATGGTCTGGGGCACACCTGCGTGCGCAATTGATAATAAACACCATAAGCTCAACACGATCAAACCTGACGCTATCTTATTTATCGCTGACATGTACATTCCCTCACTAATATTTAGCCTCATTAAAATTCAGTTACAAAGCTAACGTTATCTTATCCACATTTCCACTTTCGATTCCGATGTATTCGAATTCAAGTTCAACGATGACCCCGAACTTGAGCCGCTGTGCCATAAACCGACAGATGACGATGACACCACCGAAAGTCCTCCGGTAGTAATAGAAAGATATGCCGCATCTCCCCCGGCCATATCGCATCCCGCGGTCTCCGTATGGCCGTACACGGTTTGATTTGCGGCATTTTCGTTCTTCGGCGCTGATGTTGAGAGAACATGACAGGTGGCGGCCGATGCTTCAGCCTTGCTGAGATAGAATGAGATGCCTGTTGATTTGCCCCTGGCTTTAAAATCAGTTGACGCCGAATAGAGAGTTGCAAACATCGTAGAATCCATATAATAGTTGGCGAAACTCGGATCAATTAAGCTCGCGGAAGTACCTCCCATGGTCATATTCGCCCAGAGCGTCCAGCCGCCGCCATCGCGGGTCATGTCGCAATAAACCTGGAACGAGGGGGCGCCACCGGTGCCGTCAGGGTCAATCCAATACATACCGTCGCTTGCGCCAGGATTGGCTGTTTTAATGTTTTTGCACGAGGTCGGCAACACGCAGATATTGCCGGTGCAAACAGATGTCTGGCAATCGTTGCCAATGATGCAGGCTTTACCCGAGGCGCAGGAACTACAGGTTCCGCCGCCGCAGTCAACGTCAGTTTCATTTCCGTTCATTGCTAAATCCGTACACGACGGCGCACCACAGAATCCTGCTATGCATGCATTGCTGACGCAATCAGCAGCCTTGGTGCACCCTTTGCTGTCCGCACATTTTGTGGAGCACGATCCTCCGCAATCGATGTCAGTTTCATTCCCATTCTTGATCCCATCGGTGCAGGACGGATTGCACGCGCCCGCCCCGTTGCAGTATCTTCCGCTGCATTCGCTGCGCGGATCTGTTCCCGCAACCGCATTGGTACAGATGCCCGCGACAGAATGCGTGCAGATCTGGTTGCAGGAAGTGTTCGTACAGAGGCCATCCGCACAATGCCCGGTCACACATTCGTTGTTGACTGAACATGCCGCGCCTTGCGGCTTAAATTGACATACGCCGGCGGTGCAATAGCCGGTTTGACAATCCGCCGCAATACCGCACGTCTTTCCACTCGTGCATGCGCCACAGGAGCCGCCGCAGTCAATATCCGATTCATTCCCGTTTCTCAGTCCGTCGGTACACGACGAAGCCATGCATTTCCCTGCTGAGCAAACGCCGTTCACACAATCACTTGCCTTTCCACAGTTTTTTCCTGTGGAGCACGGGCTGCACAACCCGCCGCAGTCAACATCGGTTTCTTGTCCGTTCCTGGCCATGTCTGAGCAGGTCGGAACAACACAAATTCCGGAAGTGCATGCCCCGCTCATGCAGTCAGCCGGTACGGCACATGCCATCATATCCGGACAAGGCGAACAGTTTCCTCCACAGTCAATGTCCGTTTCAGTTCCATTCCTGGTCATATCGTTGCATGAAGGCGGTTCGCATATATTATTCATACAAGCGCCATCAGCACAGTCGCTTGCCATCATGCAGGACATGCCAAGCATACATTTTGTCGGGCAGCTGCCGCCGCAATCAATGTCTGTTTCATTTCCATTCCGGACAGCGTCGTTGCACGTGGGTACGGCGCAATGACCAAAATTACACCTGTTGCTTACGCAATCCGAGAATGTGTTGCAAGTCTTTTCGTCAGCGCACGTTGCGCCGCAACTGCCGCCGCAGTCTATATCGGATTCATTGCCGTTCTTAATCCCGTCAGAACAGGTCGGACAGCCGTTGTCGATCACACCATTGCAATCGTTGTCCTTGTTGTCACCGCAAACCTCGCTCACTGGCGTCACTTCGCCTGCACAAGAGCCGAAGCTTGCTTCAACACCGCACGTCCTCGTCCCTGCTTTGCACAGCCCTACATCTTTGGTCCCGTTCGGACCTGTGTAGCAGCCGACAAAATCACCGGGATTGCAGGGTATGATCTGGACCGTTGCCGCCCGGAGCGCATACGCCGCACTGGTCAACGGCTGTCGTGGTAACATCTCGGAATCGGCCCCTACTTTCACACCGAGGTAATACTGCACATCGAAGGGAAGATTTATCGGGGTAACGTTGCCGAGAACAACACTGTATCTTCCATTTGCCACAGATACCGTAGGCGTCACTTCGGACCATACGGGCGCCGTGCTTGTCTCAGACGTATATAATGAGAACTGCATCTGCACCGTGCCGGTCACCGGTGTTCCTGCCGAGCTCTTAAGGACACCCTGGTAGTTGACAGCCTGTGGTACTGATGCAAAAGTCGGCGATGTTAACGCAATCAGGACACTAACTATTGCGGCTGCAAATACGCTTTGCTTTTTCAAATGCATCACTTCACACTCCTTGGCGAAAAAGGTTACATGAAACTTGATTTTACAATTTCATCATCTCTATTTCTAACAACCAAAACTATGTTGATCAACCTGTCGATTAATTAAGGATTGCAACCGCCCGCACCATTGCATCCCGTGTCGATCCATATCAAATTTCCATCGCCATCATCACCAAGATATCCGCAATAGTCACCAGAATACCATCCTGCGGGAAGTGGGGAATATGTACCCTTGACAGTTAAATTGCACGCCATGCAAGGGCTCGTATACCCTGAATTACAGCAATAACCATCCGTGCAATGTCCAGTGGCGCACGCGCCATCAACTGAACAGGCTGTTCCCTGCGCAAGAAGCTGACAGACCCCGTTGCTGCAAACACCGCTTGGGCACACATGCCCGCACGAACCGCAATTGGCGGGATTGGCGGTCATATTCGTCTCGCAACCATCATCGACAAGACCATTGCAGTTGCCATAACCTGGGCTGCATTCGATTTCGCAGACTCCGGCAGCACACCATGAGCTGCCCTGGGCACCGCTGCACTCATGCCCGCAGAAACCGCAGTTCGTGAGATCATTCAAAATATCCGTCTCGCATCCGTTCGCCATATCTGCATCGCAGTTTGCCCAGCCTGCATTGCATGCCCCCATGCCGCACGTACCGTTTGAACAGGTGCGGGAGGCATTTTGCTGAGTCGGGCAGACGTGTCCGCACACGCCGCAATGGTCTGCGTTATTCAGAATGTTCATCTCGCAGCCGTCCGAGCTGACATTGTTGCAGTTACCGTACCCTGTTGTGCATGCCAATTTGCAGGTGCTCGAAACGCAGGACGCGATCGCATTCGGAAATACAGACAAACTTCCGCAACTCCAGCCTGCTGCGGTCTTTATTAGGAATTCCCCTTCCGCGCAGTTTTCGCCGATACTGGCGGCAGTGACAGAGCCGTTCTCCACGCTCTTTGCCTTCATGGCATAGGCTGTGCTGGTCAGAGGCTGCCGCGGTGACATCTCGGCGTCCGCGCCGACCTTGACTCCGAGATAATACTGCGCATCAAAAGTAAGATTGATCGGGGTCGTGTTGCCAAGGACAACACTGTACCGCCCATTGACCACAGTCACGGTCGGCGTTACTTCTGACCATAACGGCGAAGTGCTGGTAGGTGCAGAGTACAAAGAGAACTGCATCGACACCGTCCCGTTCACCGGCGTACCTGTCGCATTTTTCAAAATACCTTGGTAGTTGATAGTCTGGGGCACCGCGGCATGCACTCCGCTGCACAGATTGATTAAGAATAAATTCACGACAACAACTATAAGCACAGAACACTTCATTTTCATAATAATCCTCTCAATCCCGCGTGGCACAAGCATCACTTATTCATGTATGCGATACCGGGTCTACTCAGCATCCTTCGTCGACCTGACCATCGCAATTATTGTCAATCAAGTCGCCGCAAATCTCCGTGTGGCCGGGATAGATATTAGCGTTAGAATCGTCGCAATCCAAGTTATTCAAGGCATAGCCTGGAGGACGTGTATCGGAATATATAATGTCCAAGTCGGTCCCAAACCCGTCACCATCCATATCTTTATACCAGGACCTCATGGCACTTTCGTCGATCTGCCCATCGCAATTATCGTCCACGCCATTATTCACTTCAGGTGCGCCAGGATGAATTGCTGCGTTAGTGTCGTTGCAATCATTACTGTTCGAGACATAACCCCCGGGCTGAGAGCAGGCTTGAATGGTGACCGAAAGATTCCCATAACCGTCTCCGTCTAAATCGCGGTAATAGGTAGACCTCACACCTTCGTCGATTTGTCCATTGCAATTATTGTCAATACCGTCGCAAACTTCTGCTACTCCGGGATGGATGGCATTATTGGTATCGTTGCAATCAGCGTTGTTCGAGACATACCCAGCTGGTTTGGTACAAGCCTGCATCGTTACCGAAGGGTTTCCATAACCGTCACCGTCCGCATCCTGATACCAGGAGACCGGCGTACAGCACCCTTCATCAACCTGCCCGTCGCAATCGTTGTCCTTTCCGTCACCGCATATCTCCGTTGTTGGCAGGACTTCACCCACACAGAGACCGAACCCGGAACCGTCCGTGTTGCAGGAACGTGATCCGGCTTTGCATAAGCCCACACCAAAGGTGCCGGGTGCTCCGGTATAGCATGCCATCATGTCACCCGGATTACATCCGGCCCGGAACGCATAAGGTGCGGCCGTCAAAGCCTTTCTCGGCGTCATCTCAGGGTCAGTGTTCACAGCCATGCCAAGATAATATTGCGTATCGAATGACAGCGCTAACGGCATCACACTCCCGAGGACCACGCCGTATCTTCCGTTCGTCACGGAAACCTTAGACTGTAACTCGGTCCATAATGACGCAGTACCAGTCAGCGATGAATAGAGGCTGAATCTCATTGTCACATCCCCATTCACCGGCGTACCGGAAGCGTTCTTCAATATTCCTTGATAGTTTATGACCTGCGGCACTGCCGCAATCGAGAGGCTCGACAGACAAACCAATCCAATTGCAACGAGCATAATCCATACATTTGCTCTACGTGTCATGATCATTCCCTCCCTGAATTTCACTGATTATTGACAAACGCCATTCTGGCACGTAAGACCACTCCCGCATGAATTGCCGTTCGTAACTTTTGCATCCGCAGGGCACGAAACGTTGCTGCCGGTGCAGTTATCGGCTGCATCGCAAACATTGGCTGCGCCGCGGCAAACGGTCGTACTGGGCTGGAATGAGTCCGCAGGGCAAGACGCATTCGTACCGGTGCAGTTTTCGGCCGTATCGCAAATTCCGGCAACAGCCCGGCAAACAACCGAGGTTGGCTGGAACTGGTCTGTGGGGCATTGTGCGCTTGTACCGGTGCAGTTTTCCTGTATATCGCAAATCCCTGCTGCTGCGCGGCAAACAAGAGAGGATGCAGAGAACGAATCCGCAGGGCAAGGTGCACTGCTGCCGTTGCAGGTCTCCGCTATATCGCAGGGGCCGTTTGCAGCCCGGCAAACGGTCCCGGCGGGTTTGCCGATGTCGGTGGGGCACGTTGGACTGGTGCCGGTGCAATTCTCAGCAGCATCACATCCATTTGCCACAGCCCCACGACAGACGATCGATGCGCTCATAAACGAGTCAGCGGGACACAAGGCGCTGGAACCGGTGCAGTACTCGGGAAGATCGCATGCGCCGGCTGAAGCGCGGCAAACGGTCCCGGCGGACTTCCAAACATCAGCGGGACATGCCGTGCCTACGCCGTCGCACACTTCAGCGACATCGCAGCTGCTAAGAGCAGAACGGCAAATCGTACCCGCTGTTGCCGCGCCAAACCCTCCTACACATACACCTCCACTATATTCACCCATATCGCAGGATACCGGGACAACGCACGCGGTGCCGTCCGGCGGCGCCTCGCAGACGCTGTTCGTACAGACGCCGCTTGGGCATATGATGCCGCATCCGCCGCAATTATTGGCATCCGTCTGTGTATTTATTTCGCAGCCGTCGCTTTGCTTGTTATTGTTGCAATCGGCAAATCCCGCGCTGCAGGCGCCGTTGCAAACACTGCCCACACAGGAAGTGGCGGCTACATGGTTGTTGGAGCATACAATTCCGCACCCACCGCAGTTTGCTGTTGACGTTGAAGTATTCGTCTCGCAGCCGTCAATCTGCTTGCTGCCATTGCAATCGCTCCATCCCGCTGCGCATGCTCCATTGCAGACCCCGCCGCTGCAGGAAATCGTCGTGGTATTATTGCCCGAACAGGTAATGCCGCACCCGCCGCAGTTTGCTATGGATGACCCAATATTTGTTTCGCATCCATTTGAGCGGAGATCAGCGTCGCAGTTTGCCCATCCCGCATTACAGGAACCCGTGCAATTGCCGCTGGTGCAGAAGGGCGTCACGTTGTTCGAAGAACAGAACGATCCGCAACCGCCGCAATTCGAAACATTACTGGTAATATCTGTTTCACAGCCGTTCGAACGCGCGTCTCCGTCGCAGTTCCCATACCCCGCATTGCACGCGATGCCGCAGCTGCCCGCTGCGCAGGACCGGGTACCGTTGCTCGAACTGCAGGCCGAGCCGCAGCTGCCGCAATTGGAAACGTCGGAATTTAGATTGATCTCACAGCCGTCGCTTTGTTTATTGTTGTTGCAATCTCCCCAGCCCGAGTTGCAGACACCGTTGCAGACGCCGACGAAGCATGAAGGAGTTATATTGTTGCTGGAACACGCAATGCCGCACCCGCCGCAGTGCGAAAGACTGGTCATTAAGGCCGCCTCGCACCCGTTCGCAATATTTCCGTCGCAATTGCCGTACCCGGCGTTGCACGAACCGAATCCACAGGTGCCGTTTGTACAGGTCGGCACGCCGTTTACCAGAGTACAAACTGTGCTGCATCCGCCGCAATGGGCAATATCAGCGCGCAGATCTGCTTCACATCCGTTTGCTGTGTTGCCGTCACAGTTGCCCTGCCCTGACAGACAACTAAGCGTGCAGTCTCCGCCAACGCAGGTCCCAACGGCATTCGGGAATGCTCCAACGGTCCCGCACTGCCACCCAGTCGCGGTCCTTAAGAGAAACTGACCTGAGGCGCAGGAATCCGCAAGCCGGTCAGGGGTGATGGAACCCGGGGCCACGCTGACAGCGCTGTCCGCCCATCCAGCCCGGATGGCATAGGGGGCGCTCGCCAGCTCCTGTCGCGGCGTCATCTCCGGATCGGTTCCCACCTTTATGCCGAGATAATACGGCACATCAAACGACAACAAGTTCGGCTCAGTCCGTCCAAGGGTGACCGAATATCGTCCGTTCGTAACACTCACCGAGGTTTGTAACTCGGACCATAACGGCACCGTCGCGGTCAACGACGAATACAGAGCGAATTGCATCGACACCGTACCGTTCACCGGAGCGCCTGACGCGTTCTTCAGGATGCCTTGATAACTGATGGTCTGAGGGATAGCGGCATAACAAACGCACGAAAACGCCCATATGAGCATTGCCACTACCACTGAAATAATGCTTCCCTGAACCTTAAGCGATTTCATAATATTCACTCCCCAACCAGCTGATCGTTTTTTTGGTATTTATTTTTCTACACAGGTATAGCCTTATTCGACCGTGAAAGTAAAGGCACTATTCACCAAACAGGTGGAGATCAGTCTCCTTATTTTTTCCCCGCAGCCCCGAGCAACTCATTGATCTGCGCTTCAAAAACCGCGTACGGCTGCGCGCCGACAACCTTGAACCCATCCACATCATCACCCACAGCCCTGCCGACAATGAACGAGGGTGTACCGGTTATTCCGAATGTTGCCGCGTATTTTGCCTCATCCTTGATGTCGCTGATGAATTTGTCCCCCGATGTACACGTCTTAAACTTATCCACGTTAATTTTCAAATCCTTTGCATACCCGGCCAGAGAATCGGCATCAAGTTTGGTCTGATTCTTAAAAAGAACTTCATTCATTTCCCAGAATTTCGATTGTTCTCCAGCGCAGCGCGCTGACTGGGCCGCTTTTAACGCGAATTGATGGAATTCAAGCGGAACGTCACGTTTGATAAACTTCACCTTGCCGGTATCGATGAAATTCTTCTTAATTTCCGGGAACGTCGTTGTCTCGAACCGTCCGCAATACGGGCACTGATAATCGGTGTACTCGATGATCACAACTGGCGCATCATTCTTGCCGAGCGAATAGGGTCCGCCGCCCTTGATCTTGATCTTTTCCGGCTTGGGCGGCTGCTGGGGCTGCTGGGGTGCCTGCGGTCTCTGCTGCTTTTCAAGCAGTGTATGGATGTCCTTCAGCTCCTTGAGAATATCGTCGCCCTGTTCCTTGGTCATCGGCTCTGCATATGCAGGCCGGGTTAACGTAAAAGCAAATACAACAAGAACCATGCACATGCTAACTGCCAGTACTGCTATCCAACTGCTGCTTTTCTCCTGCGTCATGTAATCATCCTCCATTAAGGTATAGTCATATATCATCGTCATAAACCAGCATATCCGGCAATTATCATTCGCATGCATAAAATATTAAAGCCTACCCCTGTCACGAAGGTAGGCTTGGCGTCCATTCACAAGTCCGAATAATTTCATGCGATTACACATATAATTAAATCTCGGCTTTCCCCGGCGGCAATAGTGCTGATAGTTCGTATTGATCGGGGGAATTATAGGAGGATAGAGAGCTGAAGTAAAGAAAAAAAATGGGGTATTTTCAGGGTAGATACAAAACTTAACCATTCATGAACATATTGATTTACCTATGTTTTATGCAATATATATTCATGATCGCTAAAATTCCAATTTGATGCCATTTCTGACATAGTCTTGAAATTAAGTGCGCTTTGTTTGGCTCTGATGCTTGAATCCCGCAGTCTCACGTGCTATAGTGCGGAAATGGAAATCATAAACAAGAAGATCGTCTGGCAGGGAAGCTTTATGAGCGCGGTCGAGATCACGTACCGTGATGCGCATGGCGTGGTGCGGACCTGGGAAGCGCTTGAGAGGGTGGGGATCGGCGGGATCGTGGTCATGGCTGCCATCACTCCGGCGAACACCATTCTTCTTGAAAAGCAGTTCAGACCCCCCCTGGGCCGAGATGTCATTGAACTGCCTGCGGGGCTAGTAGACCCCGGAGAATCCAAAGAGGACGCGGCCAGACGCGAGTTGATCGAAGAAACCGGCTGGTCAACCTCAGAATTGAAATTCCTCACCGAAGGCCCTATCTCCACCGGCGCGTCAACGGAAACCCTCAGTGCCTATCTCTGCACCGGCCTGACCTTTGTCGGCAAGAACGGCGGGGATGATAATGAGATCATCGAAGTGATCGAGGTACCTATGGAGAACTCCTATGAGTTTCTTTTGAAAACACGGGACAGCGGAACGCTGATCGATCTGAAAGTGTTCGGGATCATTGAACTTGCGCGAAGGGCGCTTGGGAGATGAGAGTTTGCTCAACATAACCTGGGCAAACCTGGTCCAAAAGCTCAAAACCAAATAGAAAAGCGTCTCTCGCCAAGACGCAAAGGACGCCAAGAAAATCTTTAAATCTCAGTTTTTAATAACATTTTATTTCTTGGTCACTCATTAAGATCACTTACGCTTGCCAGCTTTTTCCCCGCTTCGAATGCTTCCTGCAATGCCGTGGGGTGCTTCGCGATCGCGCCTCTTTCGTCCACATTGTCGTATTCCAACACTATATGCTCCTGCACATTGATCGTTCTGAAGAATGATCGGACTGTCGCCTCAGCGCACTGGTATCCCACGCAGCTTTTTTCATCTTTCTTCATGCCGCCGACCAGAAACAGCAGGCCTTTGCGGCCATACGGGCCGGGCACGACAGGACGCTTCAGCACATACTTCTCGTTCCAGAATGACTGCGCCCGGTCTATCACGATCTTGGTCTGCGCGCTCACGCTGAAAAAAAAGATGGGAGAAGCCACGATGATCCGGTCAGCCGACCTGATCTCCTCGTGGATGCCGAGCATCTCATCCTTGACAATACAGCGGCCCGTTTTTTCGCAGCCCCCGCAATGCTGGCATGCCCGGATGTTCATGGTATTCACCGTATAAACCTTCACCTCGGCTCCCAGGTCGCGCGCGCCCCTGACCGCTTCATCAAGCAGCATCTGCGTATTGCCGTTTTTTCTGGGGCTTCCGTTAAAAGCGAGAACCTTCACTCTACCTCCTGTTGTTTCTTGCAGGGAATGGCTGTTGAACAATGCTAATTATATGGATTGATTACGAGGAGTCAAGGAGTTATTCAGATTACCTGCATCCGATCGCTATGCCTATTGAAAATCGGGTATAATTCTGTTATGTTGCAACTACCGCAGCAAGGGATCAGTTTTCTTAAAGGAGTTTTATGAACAACATGCACGAGTTCACCGCCGAGCCCATGATCGCGTATTTTTCCATGGAGATCGGCGTCAAGAATGACATCCCCACCTACAGCGGCGGTCTGGGCATCCTGGCCGGAGATACGATCAAGTCAGCTGCAGACCTTAATCTGCCGCTTGTGGCAGTGACGCTCATCACGCGAAAAGGCTACTTCACCCAGGAGATCGACAACAAGGGATGGCAGAATGAAAAGCCCGTTGTCTGGGACCCCGCGAAATACATGACGCTGCTGTCCGAAAAGGTCAAGGTCCAGATCGAGGGACGGGACGTCCATATTCAGGCATGGCTGTACAAGGTTATCAGCCCCACCGGCGGCAAGGTCCCCATTCTGTTCCTGGATGCGGACCTTCCCGAGAACACTCCCGAGGACCGGGGCATCACCGATTATCTCTATGGAGGCGACAGCAACTACCGCATAAAACAGGAGGTCGTTCTCGGCATGGGCGGCGTGCGCATGCTGCAGGCGCTGGAGTTCCATATCAAAAAATTTCACATGAACGAAGGGCACGCCAGTTTCCTGTCGCTCGAATTGCTGCACCGCTTCAAACGCGATATCGAAAGCGTGTGGGACGAGCGCTCGATCTGGGACATCGCGCGTGTGCGCGACCTTTGCGTGTTCACCACGCACACTCCGGTGGAAGCAGGCCACGACAAGTTCACCTACCCGCTGGTCAAGCAGGTGCTCGGGGAGATCATCCCCTTTGATGTGTTAAAGGACCTGGCGGGCAAAGACAACCTGAACATGACGCTTCTTGCGCTCAATCTGAGCAAATACATCAACGGCGTTGCGAAAAAGCACGGCGAAGTGTCGCAGCATATGTTTCCCGGCTACCATATCCACGCCATCACCAACGGCGTGCACACCTTCACCTGGACCTGCGAAGACATGGCGAAACTGTTCGACAAATATATACCGGGATGGGCAAACGAGCCCGAGCTCTTTGTCCGCTGCGGCAACATACCGGAGTTAGAGCTGTGGGAAGCGCACCGGTCAGCCAAGATAAAACTTCTCGATCAGGTGCGCCAGGCCACCGGCGCGATCATGGACCCCAATGTTCTCACCATCGGCTTCGCTCGGCGTGCAACGGCATATAAACGGCCGCACCTGCTCTTTCATGACATCGACCGTCTGCTGGAGATCGGTCAAAAAGGGAAACTCCAGATCATTTACGCGGGAAAAGCGCACCCCCACGACGATAATGGCAAGAGACTGATCCAGGGAATCTACGGATACCGGGACAAGTTTAAAGGAAAGATCGATATCGCATTTCTGCCGGGGTATAACATGGAAATCGCTCTCAAGCTTGTCTCCGGCGTCGATATCTGGCTCAATACGCCTCTCCGGCCGCTCGAAGCATCCGGGACAAGCGGCATGAAGGCAGCCCACAATGGAGTGATGAATTTCAGTGTGCTTGACGGGTGGTGGATCGAAGGTCATATTGAAGGATTCACGGGCTGGTCAATCGGCGGCCCGCCTACAGAAACTTCGGAGGGACGTATCTGCGATGCCGAAGATGCGGAAGATCTCTACCATAAACTCGAAAACATCATCATGCCGAAATACTATGATCCGAACAAATCAGGCTGGAGCCGCATGATGAGGAACGCCATCAGCAAGAATGCCTACTATTTCAACAGCCACAGGATGATGCGGCGGTATGTAACGGAAGCGTATATACGTTAAAAGGTTGATCGGCTGAAGGTGGAAGGCTGTCAGGTCAGGTCAGGTCAGCTCTACGCTTCAGCTCTCAGCCTTCAGCCTTCAGCCTAACTACCTGCATTGCTGCTTCTTCTCCATCTACACCCCCTCCACATCCTGCGTCACCCGGAGGACCTCTTCGATGGTCGTGATCCCCTCCTCGGCCTTGCGCAATCCCTCCAAACGCAGCGCCTTGAATCCACTCTGGGCAGCAGCCACTTTTATTGCGGTTCCCGAAGCCTTGGCCACGATCAGCCCTCTGATCATATCGTTGATCTCTATGAGTTCGAATAACCCCACACGGCCCTGATACCCAGATCCCTTGCATGACTGACAACCTTCTCCGCGGTGAAATGTCACCGGCCCGTCCATAAGCCCCAGCTCGTTTAAAAGCTCCGGCGCCGGCGTGTAGGGCTTCTTGCAATGGTCACAGATCCTCCTGACCAGGCGCTGCGCCATGATGCCGATGGTCGATGACGCGATCAGGAACGGTTCGATGCCCATATCGATCAGCCTCGTTGTCGCCCCTGCGGCATCGTTGGTATGAAGGGTGGAAAGGACCAGATGTCCGGTGAGCGCCGCGTGAACCGCGATCTCCGCCGTTTCCCGGTCCCGGATCTCGCCCACCATGATGACGTCGGGGTCCTGGCGCAGGATGGACCGGAGCCCGCTGGCAAAGGTCACTCCCGCCTTGGAGTTCACCTGCACCTGGTTGACGCCGGACACCTGATATTCAACCGGATCTTCCACGGTGATGATGTTGTTCGATTTGCGGTCGAGGGCGTTGATGCTTGCATAGAGGGTTGAGGATTTTCCGCTTCCCGTCGGGCCGGTCACCAGGATCATGCCATAGGGCCGGGTGACCAGTTTGCGGTAGCGTTCCAGCATGTCCGGTGAAAAGTTCAAACCGTCGAGGTGCATGATGATCTGGTTGCGGCTCAGGATGCGCATGACCACGGTCTCGCCCTGGATCACCGGCAGCGTGGACACACGAATATCCACGGCAGTTTCTCCGTCCATGCGCAGGGCGTTCCGTTCGCGGAATACGCTCGTGACCACGGGACCCGTGTCGGTATGGGTCACTTTTGCCTGGAACCGGCCATCCTGCGGCACGCGTTTGTCCGCGATGTCCATGTTCGCGAGGATCTTGATACGCGACACGATCGACGCATGCATCTCGCGCGGCAGCGACCGCACTTCCCTCAGGATGCCGTCGATCCGGTATCTGACCTTGATGGCCTTGCCTTCCGGGGAAATATGGATGTCGCTTGCACGGTCCATGATGGCCTGAGCGATTACCATGCTGACGAGTTTGACCACCGGAGCGTCTTCGGCCGCGCCAGGCACGGCCCCTGGTGTGATCATCTCGCCGAGCAGAGCCTCGGTATCTCCGACAAAATCCTTTGCAGCCTCCTCGATGGCAGGAGTCATCCCGTAAAAGCGGTCGATAGCCTTAAGAATATCGCTTCTCGTCGCAACAACCTGGGTGATCCGCATCCCTGCCGCCTTCTGGATGTCATCAAACCCGAAAATATTAAGAGGGTCCGCCATTGCCACAACGAGCGCTCCCCGGTCTTTGTACAGGGGAATGGCGATAATGCGGCGTGCAAGAGAGCCCGGGATCTGCTTCACCGTCTCCGGGTCCACCAGTTGTTTTTCGATCTCGATGTAAGGGATCTGAAGCTGTCGGGCGAGAAATGTCGCCAGATTGTGTTCGCTTACAAACCCAAGGTCAACAAGGATTTCGCCGACCTTGCCGCCCCTTTTTTTCTGCTCTTCAAGCGCCTTTTTAAGCTGTTCTTCTTTTATCAATCCGCCGGTGACCAGCATCTCACCAAGCATCTTTTTCTTTGTTTCCACGCCCGCCATATGCCCCCTCATCAACCCTTTGATAATCCAAACCAAATATCACGGTCAAGGCCTGGTAAGATTATATCAGAAAACAATGCCACGATGAAAAAAGAATGTTCCCGCGGCCATTGACGCACGGGCGTTTCTGTGTTACTTTTTATACCATTAGCGGTAATTTCGGCCGTTCAACAGCATTCCGAATATTCTCCCCTTTTGCCCGGAAGAGACCAGCACAGGAATTTCATGCCAAAAACAACCACATTCCTCAAAATACTTTTCCTGATTTTCCTGGCAGAGTCCGCTGTCATGCTTCTGCTGCGGTTCGTCAGACCTGACATGAAGGATTTTGTTACGGTCTTCTGTGACGCGACCCTCCTCAGCATCATCAGCACTCCTTTCCTGTGGTGGTTCCTCATGCGTCCGCTGCACAACACCGTTCAGAGGGAAAAGGAGCACGGCAAAGAACAGTACCGCCTGCTCTTTAACCAGTCTCCTGTCGGTATTTTTTATTTTGATACCGGCCTCCACATCACCGACTGCAATGACCGTTTCGCTCAGATCATACGGTCCCCTCGTGATAAGATAATCGGCCTTGACATGAACACGCTTCGCGACAAGACCGTGTTCTCCCCGCTTGCCGATTCAATATCCGGTAAAATCGGCGCCTATGAAGGTCAGTATACGACCACGACAAGTTCCGCAAATATTTGGGTAAGCCTTCGCACTGCCCCCCTGATCGATTCTGCGGGAATCATCACCGGGGGTGTCGGGATCGTGGAGGACATCACTGATCGGAAACAGGCTGAGGAACTGCTTTTTCAATCCGAGCAGGATTGGGAGAACACCTTCGACACCATCACCGACATGATCACGATCCACGACAAGGATTACAACATCATACGCGCCAACAAAGCTGCGGAGAAGATCCTCGGCCTCCCGATCCTCACGGAATCGAAAGCAAAATGCTTCCATCATTATCATGGCACCGCCTGCCCCCCCGAGGGTTGCCCCAGCTGCCAGAGCCTGGTCACGGGACAGGCGTCCACGGTTGAGGTCTTTGAACCCCATTTGAACAAGTTCATCGAGATCAGGGCCATCCCGCGGCTCGACAATGGCGGACATCTTATCGGACTGATCCATATCGTACGCGACATCTCCAAAAGAAAACAGATCGAGGACTCACTCCTGGAACAGAAGCTCTTTGTGGAAAATCTGATCCATCATTCCGCCGTGGCCACGTTTGTTCTCGATCCGAAGCATACGATCCAGTTATGGAACAAAGCATGTGAAGAGCTGACCGGTGTGCCGGCATCCGAGATGATCGGCACCGGCAACCAGTGGAAGCCGTTCTACGATCACCAGCGCGCCACCCTGGCCGACATCGTGATCAGCAAAGACTTCGATTCCGCAGCCCCTCTCTACAGCAGGGTCGAGCGATCGTCCCTTGTCGCGAACGGGCTGCATGCGGAGGGCTGGTACAAAAACCTGAATAAGAGCGACCGATACATCGTCTTTGACGCGGTGCCCATTCACAACAGCAAAGGCGAACTTATCGTCGCTATTGAGACACTTCAGGACATTACGGCAATGAAACGCATGGAAGACGGCCTGATACAGAGCGAGAACCGGCTCCGTGCCATCATTGAGGCTGAGCCGGAATGTCTGAAGCTGGTCGCCGCCGACGGAACGATCCTGGAAATGAACCCGGCCGGTCTTGCCATGATGGAAGCCGACACTCCGGATCAGGTCAAGGGGAAATCGATCTATGCATTCGTGGTTCCCGAATATCGGCCCGCGCTGCAAGCCGTTTCCGAGAGGGTATTTGAAGGCGAAACCGGTATGATCGAGTTCGAAATAATCGGACTGCGTTCCACGCGCCGCTGGGTGGAGAGCCGCATCGCACCGCTCATGGATAAAACGGGGAAGATAACGTCGCTCCTTGCAGTTACCCGCGATATCACAGAACATAAAAAGCTTGAGGGCCAGCTCCGCCATGCGCAGAAAATGGAGGCGGTCGGGACCCTGACCGGCGGCATCGCCCACGACTTCAACAATATTCTGACCGCCATCATCGGCTATGGGAATCTCCTGAAGATGAAGATGAAGCCCGACGACCCGCTGCGAAGCCATGTAGATCAGGTGCTTTCCTCAACTGAACGCGCGGCCAATCTTACGCAGAGCCTGCTCGCTTTCAGCCGCAAACTGGTGATCACGCTGAAACCGGTCAATCTCAACGATGTCATCATCCGCGTGGAAAAACTTCTGCACCGTCTTATCGGGGAAGACATCGTACTGACCACCGTGTTGACGGACAAAGACACTACCAGCATCGCGGATTCGGGCCAGATCGAACAGGTGCTCATGAACCTGGCAACGAACGCCCGGGACGCCATGCCCAACGGCGGATCGCTGAACATAACCACGGAGCAAACAGATCTCAGCAAGGACTTCATCAAAGCCTATGGCTACGGCAAACAGGGAACCTATATCCTCATCACTGCGGTCGACACCGGTACGGGCATGGACGAGGCAACGCGCATGCGGATCTTCGAACCTTTCTTCACAACCAAGGAGGTCGGAAAAGGCACCGGCCTCGGACTTTCCATGGTCTATGGCATCATCAAGCAGCATAATGGATTTATCAACTGCGAAAGCACGCCGGGACAGGGAACCACGTTCAAGATATATCTGCCTCTTGCAAAATCCCATGCGCCTCAGCACATCGTGGATTCAAAGTCAGGAAGCATACCTCTGGGCGGGACCGAGACCGTGCTGGTTGCCGAGGATGATGCGGCGGTGCGGGATCTTACCACGTCGGTGCTCAAGGATTTCGGGTATCAGGTGATCGAAGCCGGGGATGGCGAGGAAGCTGTTGCGAAGTTCAGGGAACATAAAGGCAAGATTGACCTGCTGCTGCTCGACGTCATCATGCCCCGTATGAACGGCAAGATAGCTTGCGACGAAATCCGAAAGATGGATCCCGGGATTAAATCCCTCTTTACAAGCGGCTATACTTCAAATACAATACACAAAGAAGGCATCATTGAGGGCGAAGTGAACTTCATCCTCAAACCGATTTCACCGAAGGATCTTCTGAATAAAGTTAGAGAGGTGCTCGACAAATGAGCCAAAGTTCAACCGATTCGCTCCTGATCGTCGACGATGATCCCTATGTTCTCGAATCGATCTCGTCATTGCTGAAAGAATATGGATATTTCGTGTTTACCTGCCAGAACGCGGGCGAAGCGATGGAGCGTCTGAAAAAGGTGAAGTTCGATGTTGTGCTGACGGACATCAAGATGCCCGGGATCACCGGCATAGAACTTCTGCAGAACATCCACGAGTTCAATTCGCAAATCCCGGTCATCCTCCTGACAGCGTTCGCGGAACTGGACGTGGCCGTTGACGCAATCAAAAAAGGCGCCTTCGACTTCATCACCAAACCGTACAACCCCGATTATCTCGTCCATGCTGTGGAAAAAGCGGTCAAATTCACCAAGCTCATCCAGATGGAACGAAACTATAAAGACATGCTTGAAGACACCGTCCGCAAAAGGACGCAGGAGCTTGCCGATGCCCTGGTCATGGTCAAGAGCATCACGCGCGAGGTCATCCAGCGCCTGACGACGGTCGCTGAATACCGCGACACGGACACCGGCCTGCATATTTCGAGGATCGGTCTCTATGCGAACAAGCTTGCCGAATCCCTGAACATGCCGGCCGACTTTGTGGAGACCATTACGTTTGCAAGCCCCATGCACGACCTCGGCAAAATCGGCATTCCCGACAACATTCTTTTAAAACCCGCCGCCCTGACCAAGGAAGAATTCGATATCATGAAGTCACATACCTCGATAGGGGAAAAAATGCTCCAGGGATCGACGTACCACGATATCCAGATGGCGGCGTCCATCGCGCTCAATCACCATGAGCGATGGGACGGCACGGGGTACCCTCGCGGTTTAAAAGGTGATACAACGCCCATTGAAGGCAGGATCGTCATGATCGTCGACCAGTATGATGCGCTGCGCAGCAAGCGCCCGTATAAAAAATCATTTACCCACGATGAAGCCTGCAAAATAATAACGGATGGAGACGGCAGGACATTGCCGGAGCACTTCGATCCGGATATCCTTAAAGCATTCAAAGAGGTCTCTCCGGTTTTTGATGCCATCTTCAACGAACACCAGGATTAGCGTATCTACATGCATACTAAAATTAAAACTGCCGCAGAGCTCCGCCCCCTTCTTGAAATCCTCCGCGCGACCGGCAAGAAGATCGTTTTCACCAACGGTTGCTTCGACCTGATCCACACAGGACATACGCGCTATCTCGCAAAAGCGAGGTCCCTGGGTGATATTCTCCTGGTGGCGGTGAACAGCGACACATCCGTACGCGCGATCAAGGGTGACAAACGGCCCATCAACAACGAAGCTGACCGCATGGAAACGCTCGCGGCGCTCGGGTCCGTTGATTTCGTCACCATTTTCAATGAACCCGATCCTCACCGGATCATATCGGAGCTTCAACCCGACGTACTTGTTAAGGGTGGAGACTGGCCGATCGAGAAGATCATCGGCCGCGATGTTATCGAAGCGCGCGGCGGTAAGGTGATCAGCGTGGGATACCTTGAAGGCGCTTCAACAACGGGGATTATAGCAAAGATCGTGGCGAAATATAGTCAATAACTGTTCGTAGTGAAGGTTTCTAGGCTGAAGGCTGACGGTAGATCGAACACAATTGTCACGCCTTTCACCTTCAGTCTTCGGCCTTCAGTCTATCCACCTGAGTACTTGCAAATCATTTACTCTTGCTTCCCCTTCGCGCTTTATTCTTCTCATCTTCCACTCCTTGCAGATACGCGTCATCAAAACCGAAATAATGTCCAAGCTCATGCATGACCGTATCAAGCACGATCTCTTCGATTTCGTCTGGCGATGTGGCGGCGGTCTCAATGGGCCGCTGGTAGATGATAATGCGGTCTGGGAGAACATTGCCGTAATTCCACTCTCGCTCGGTAAGCGGCACCCCCTGATACAGGCCGAACAGCGTGCCACGACGAATATCCATATCATCCAGGAGAGCAGGCGAGGGTGCATCCTCTATTTCTATGGCAAGGTTACGCAGTTTGCTGCGAAATTTCCCGGGAAGCCGCTGAAGGGATTTTGCAACGAGTTTTTCAAAGGAAGGTCGGTCCATGATAATTCAGGGGCCGGAATTCGGGATCAGATTGTCGCTTCCGGATCCCGGCCCCTGCGTTTATTTCTTTATACTATAAAACACTTCTTTTCCGCGGAATATTGCTGCTTCAGCCAGTTCTTCTTCGATGCGAATGAGCTGGTTATACTTTGCGATGCGATCGGTCCTGGAAAGCGAACCCGTCTTGATCTGACCGGCGTTAGTTGCGACAGCGAGATCGGCAATGGTTGCGTCCTCGCTCTCACCTGAACGGTGGGACACTACTGCAGTATATCCCGCACGTTTCGCCATTTCAATTGCATCCAGCGTCTCGGTCAGGGTCCCGATCTGATTAAGCTTGATGAGAATGGAATTCGCGATGCCTTGCTCAATTCCCTTTTTGAAGATCGAGGTATTGGTCACGAAGATATCGTCGCCCACGAGCTGGACCTTCTTGCCGAGATGGTCGGTCAGGAGCTTCCACCCTTTCCAGTCCTTTTCGGACATGCCGTCCTCGATTGTAATAATGGGATACTGCCGGATCCAATTCTCATAGAACCGGATCATTTTATCCGATGACATTTTTTTGCCTTCGCCCTTGAGGTCGTACACGTTGTTCTTGTAGAACTCGCTCGAAGCCACGTCGAGTCCCAGGAAAATGTCCTTGCCCGGCTTATATCCGGCCTTTTGAATGGCCTCAAGAATAACCTGGACCGCTTCTTCGTTGGACTTGAGGTTCGGCGCAAAACCGCCTTCGTCGCCCACCGCTGTGTTGTAATTTTTCTTTTTAAGCACGGATTTCAGGCTGTGGAACACCTCCGCGCCCATCCGTATCGCTTCCGTGCAGGATGAAGCCCCGGCGGGAATGATCATGAACTCCTGGAAGTCCACATTATTGTCCGCATGCGCGCCGCCGTTCAGCACGTTCATCATCGGCACGGGAAGTTCCTTGGCATTCGGTCCGCCGAGATATTGATAGAACGGGAGGTCGGCGTCCTCCGCCGCGGCCTTGGCAACCGCAAGTGAGACAGCGAGGATGGCGTTGGCGCCGAGCTTCTTCTTGCTCTCGGTCCCATCCAGCGCTATCATCATACCGTCGATGGCAACCTGCTCCGTCGCATCGAACCCGGTGATGACCGGCCCGATGATCTCAATGACGTTCCTGACCGCTTTCTGGACGCCTTTCCCAAGATATCGTTTGCCGCCATCACGCAGTTCGAGCGCCTCGCGCTCTCCGGTTGAAGCGCCACTCGGCACGATTGCGCGGCCCATGGCCCCGCTCTCCAGGATCACATCCGCTTCAATGGTCGGATTGCCGCGTGAATCCAGAACTTCTCTCGCAAAAATATCAACGATCTCACTCATGGAGCCTCCCTGGTAACTTAATCTGAGGAATCTAAAAACGTATCAGCCACGGATCTGAATTGATGAACACGAATAAAAGCAAAAACGCATTTCTGTTCTCCGTGTCTATCCGTGTACATCCGTGGCTAAAGAGTATGCCGTGGTAACATAACAACGCGTCCGTGCAGGATAAAGAACCTGTAGCCTGATGAATGACGTTTCCGGCTCGTTATTGTCCTAAAATAAATTTTCTGCCGGATTCGATAAGGTTTTTGATCCTGGCCTCATCTCCGGCTTCTACGTACAGACGCACGACCGGCTCGGTGCCGGAAGCGCGCATAAGCACCCAGCTGTCGTCTTCCAGCATATACTTGGTTCCGTCCGCTGTCGATTTTTTTCCCTTGACGCGCAAACCGCCGAGTTCCGTCAACGGCTGACTTAGGCGTTCCGCCACGGCAGCGCGGTTTGCTTCAGTAAGATGAATATTGATCCGGTCATTCAAGATGGTCCCGACTTCTTTATACAGCCTCTTCAACAGGTCCTTGATCGATTTTCGTTCCCGGGACACCATTTCTGCGACAAGCAGGCACGCAAGGATCCCGTCCTTTTCCGGCACATGGTCCTTGATCGTCATGCCTGCGCTTTCCTCGCCGCCAAAGATGATCTTTCCCTGCACCAGGAGATCCCCGATGAACTTGAAGCCCACGCCCGTTTCATAGACCTCGATGCCGTGTTTTTTCGCAACCGCGTCCACCAGGTGGGAAGTTGCGATCGAACGCGCCGCGCCGCCCTTCCATCCGCGGGTGCGGCAAAGGTAGTCCAGCGTCAGTGCAAGCACCTGGTTCGGATTGATATAGGACCCATCCGAATCCATGATTCCGAAGCGGTCTGCATCGCCGTCCACGGCAAGTCCGATGTCGAATTTACTTTTTTTCAAGACAGCGGAAAGTTCGAAGAGGTTCTCTTCCGAAGGTTCCGGTGAACGGCCGCCGAACATCGTGTCCCGGTAGCCATGAACAACGGTCACCGTACACCCCGCGTCTTTCAGCAGCAGATCCAGGTAATCCCGTCCGGTTCCGTACAAAAGATCGACAGCGACCTTGAGCTTTGCTTTCATTATGATCTCAAAATCGATCTTCTTTCGGAGATCTTCAAGATAAATTTTGCGCAGATCAAGTTCCTCAACCAGGCCTTTTTCTTTTGCCTCATTGTAGGGCATGCTTTTAATTGAGTTCTTATCGCACAGGGCATTGGCCCGGACCTCTATGTCCCTGGTGGTTTCGGGGAGTGCGGGTCCGCCCCAGGCCGGGGAAAATTTCAGGCCGTTGTACTGCGGCGGATTGTGGCTCGCCGTAAAATTGATGCCTCCTGCGGCTTTTCTGCGGATGATCTCGAAAGAAACCACGGGCGTGGGAACATCGCGGTTCGACAGATACGAGTGGATCCCGTTAGCGGCAAAGATCTTTACCGCTTCCTCGGCAAAACGTTCAGACATGAAGCGGGTGTCATATCCCACAACAACGCCTTTATCCTTCAACCCCTGTGCGGAGAGATGGTCGGCTATCGCCTGGGTGACCGCCCTCACCCGCGCAAAGGTGAAATCGTCGGCGATTACACCCCGCCAGCCTGATGTTCCGAATTTTATTTTCTCACTCGCCATAGTAATTAGAAAATATCATAAAATATTCTTCATTGCAACTTTTAATCTTCCGGTCATATTTAACGGGGAGGTGTTCGTCGATGTATTGCAACGTGCAGGGATATGTTCGGTCATTCCGAACAACGTGAAGGTCTCGTATATTCTGAAGAACAAGATTCGTCTCATTGCTCCGCATGACATCACGTTAGCCGGACCTGAGACTCAGTACATTATAGCCTGATTATTTCCGCTGTCAGTTCGTCGCCGACATGCAGCACGGCAACGGAATTATACGGCGCATGCCTCTTGTCCGTTGGACTGCCCGGGTTCAGGAGCAGAACATCACCCTGCCTGCCCCAGAACGGCCGGTGTGAATGGCCATAGACGATGAGATCCACATGGCCGAACTCTTTGCGTATCATCTCATGCTGCTGATCTATTTTGAACTTCCCGTGAATGAGTCCGATGGTGAATCCGTTGAGGGTGAGGACCTTTTTGGAAGGAAGGTTCATTTGGATCTCCGAATTGTCCATGTTGCCCGCGACCGCTTCCACCGGAGCAATAGCACGGAGTTCGTCCAGCACAGAAAGCTCAACGAGATCTCCTGCATGGAGAATAAGGTCCACACCCTTAAAGATCTCAAATATCGCCGCAGGCAGGGATGTGGCGACAGCCGGCACATGCGTGTCGGAAATAACTCCTATTTTCATGCAAAACTCCCGGGAAGCACTTACGTTAATCGAAAAAAATCCCACTGGTCGTCATTGCGAGGAGCGGAGCGACGCGGCAATCTCGATTTTCAGGCAGATACAAACACAGATTGCTTCGCTGCGCTCGCAAAGACGTCTTTGTTCTTTCTACAGAAACGATACTATACACGTTCTAACAATTTGGTCCGCAGTGCTTCAACAATATTCTGCACCGGGATTTCCAACTGTTCTTTGGTCTGCATATTGCGCAGAATGCACTTCCCTGTTTCCACTTCCTGCTCGCCGACAATCAGCGTATGCAGTGCTCCGTACTTGTCGGCCTTTTTCATCTGGCTTTTAAGGCTCGAACCCGTATAGTCCGTCTCAACCCGGATTCCGGACAATCTGAGGTCATTGATAACGGGCATAACCAGAGCAACGGCCTTTTCACCAAGAGCGGCAATGAACAGATGTGGTTTGGACGGGGCAATTGATCCAGCCTGCATGAGCGACACCGCCCGTTCAACACCGAGCGCGAAACCGATGCCAGGGCATGCAGGGCCCCCGATATCCTTCACGAGGCCGTCATATCGTCCTCCTGCGGCCACCGTGTTCTGCGCCCCCATATGCCCCATGACCAGTTCGAATGTCGTTCGGGTATAGTAGTCCAAACCCCGTACCAGGCGCGGGTTCACGATAAAAGGTATATTGAGCTTGGTAAGCCCTGCTTCAACGATCTCAAAATGCGATTTGCATGGTCCACACAAATGGTCCAGCATCACCGGGGAGTCATTGAACTTGTCCGCATCCACCTTGCAATCGAGCACTCGAAGCGGATTGGTCTCATACCGCCGCTGACAGTCCCCGCACAGGGTCGGCAGCTTTTCTTTTAAATAGAGTTTCAGCGCGTCGCGGTAGCCGTCCCTGCAGGCGCTGTCCCCGAGCGAGTTGACCTGCAGGGTCAGACCCGTTATCCCGAGCCGTTCAAAAAGTGTGTGCAGCATTGCCAGAATCTCAATATCCACATGTGCATGGTCGAGTCCGATCGATTCGGCGCCAATCTGGTAGAATTGACGGTAGCGCCCTTTTTGCGGCCGTTCATGACGGAACATCGGCCCCATATAGTATAGTTTCGTCAGCGGGGACTCAGCATACATCTTATGCTCGATGAATGCGCGGACCACTCCGGCGGTGCCCTCAGGCCGGAGGGTGATCTTTCTGCCGTCCCGGTCTTCAAAGGTATACATTTCTTTTTCCACTATGTCCGTGGACGTTCCAATGCTCCTTGCGAACAGCTCGGTATATTCGAATATCGGGACGCGGATTTCGGCAAATCCATAGTCCTCGAACAACTTCCGAACCGTTGCCTCGACATGCTGCCACACCGGCATGTCCTGGGGCAATATGTCCTTCACGCCTTTTATTGCCTGTATGCTCATGCAAACTCCCTCTTCACGATTTCATTTAGAATATCATTTACAACATTTATAGTGCGGACCGTTCGGGGAACGGTCCCTACGATTTTATATAGGTGCTGTTGTAGGGCGCGTTTCCCAAACGCGCCGCACCAAATTGTTCTGAATAGATACTTTATTATTAAACCAACGAAGTAAAATATTCTTGGCGTCCTTCTTGTCAGGGTTTCCTGAACAGCTTCCATGGATCCTTCTTCACAGCGGCTGTTGCCTCTTTCAGGTTCTTCGTCAATTCCTTCGCATTCTCGATCGTTAGATCTATGTTTTCCTTATTGTCACCAAGCACCTTGTCGGCTTTTTCCGTGATCGCCTTCAGATTGCCGGTGATTGCTTCCAGTTTGTTAAGAATGTCAGGCAGATTTTTGAGGCTTTGCGCAACCTCTTCCTTGCTTGACGTCGCAACCTTGATGTTCGTGGTGATATCCTGAAGGTTCGCCACCATAATGTGAATGGATTTTGATATTGCGGGGTCTCCCAGCATGCGATCGAGATTGGTGGCAATGTTCTTGAGCTTGCCGGCAACCTCGATCCCCGCCTTGGTCAGGTCCTCAAGTTTCATCGATTCCTCGCCTCTGAGCACACCCTCCGGTCCGAGCAATTTCGCTTCCGGCGTACCCGAGCCCAGCTCCACATATTTCCCGCCGACCAGCCCAAGCGTCTTGATCGCCGCCTTCGAATCTTCCTTGATCACCGTATCACGGAATACGCTCAGCGTGAGTTCCACTTTGTCGCCCTGGTCGGGCGCAACGCGCACATCCTCCACCTTTCCGATCTTAATGCCAGCATAGCGGACAGGAGCATGCTTTTCAATGCCGTCACTGTAAGAGAACAGGACCTTCACGTTCTTCTTCTTTTTAAAGAGGCTTTGGATATCACTCACCGCAAAAACCATCACCACGAGGATGACGAATGAGATGAGGAGAAACGCTCCTGCTCGTATTTCATTGCGGCGATATTCCATGGAATCTCCCTAATCGGTTCGGACAAGCCAAGGCATTTTCTCACAAAGACGCAAAGCGCGCAAAGAGATACCACTATATCTTGATCTTATACTTTAAACGTATTTGACGTTCTTTGCGGTCTTTGCGTCTTTGCGAGAGACGGTTTTATCTTATATAATATTCTTACTCCGACACAATATAATTCGCCGAAGTGATCCTTCAGCCGATCAACAGATCTTCACGGAAATCCTTGCTCGACGCATGGAACGAGATCGGGCCGTCAGGGCTGCCGGTGATGAATTGCTGAACAAGAGGGTTCGTGCTTTCCCGGATCTCCCCGGGCGTTCCATCGGCAAGTACGCTTCCCATGTAAAGGATAACGATCCTGTCCGCGATCCTCATGGCTTCCTCAACTGAATGGGTCACAACGATGCAGGTAATGCCGAGGAGTCTGTTCAGATCGGCAATAAGCTTGGTGATCACTGCGGACCCGATGGGATCGAGACCCGAGGTCGGCTCGTCAAAAAAAACCACCTCCGGGTCGAGGGCCAGAGCCCGGGCCAGCGCCACTCGTTTCTGCATTCCGCCTGAAAGATTCCCGGGATAGTAATCTTCAAAATCCCGAAGTCCGACAAGCTCAAGCTTCATTTTCACCATGATCCTGATGATGTTATCGTCAAGATCGGTATGCTCTTGGATGGGAAGCGCTACATTCTCTCCCACGGTCATAGAATTGAGCAGCGCGCCATGCTGGAACAGCATTCCGATCTTCCTGCGGAATGGATCAAGGTCACGGCCCCGCAGTTTCGTAATATCGGACCCTCCTGCGATCACTTCTCCCGCGTCAGGCGTCAGCGCTCCGATAAGGATCTTTAACAGCGTACTTTTCCCGCCGCCGCTCATTCCGAAGATATGGGTTATCTTCTTCTTTTCAGCGTTAAAATTAACATCGTTCAGGATAATACGGTTCCCGAAGCGTTTATGTATATGAGAAGCAGTGATCATAAGTTTAATTTTAATATATTACGCAAGAGTGCGGACCGTTCGGCGAACAGTCCCTACGAAATGCCATGCCATTGAGTGCGCGTTTCCCGCGCCGAACCTATAACTGATGTCTCGATTGTAATGTATCCCCTGCTATTACCAGTAAAATTACCCGTAGAACGCCGCGGTCATCACCGTATCGAGCACAATGATCGTGAGCGTGCATGAAACGACCGACACCATGGTAGACTTGCCGACATCCTCGGCCCCGCCTTCCACAACAAGGCCTCGATAGCATCCTATCATCACGATCACGACGGCATAGACCAGGGCCTTAACCACGCCGGAATAGACATCTTTGAACATGAGCACATCAAGCGTCTCCCGCACGTATACATCGGGTCGAATACCGAGACGCGTGGTCCCATAGAGAAACCCGCCGAACACGGCGGTGAAGCTCGAAAGCACGGTAAGCGCCGGCAGCGCAAGGACGATCCCGATAAAACGCTGAACCACCAGAAAACGAACGGGATTAATAGCCATGGTTTCAAGAGCCAGGATCTCCTCGGAAACCTTCATGGTCCCGATGCGGGCCGTAAATGCCGCGCCCACCCTGCCTGCGATGATTACCGCGGTAATAAGCGGCCCTATCTCTCGGAAGATCGCCACTGCGACAAAACCGGGGACATAGCTGAGCGCCCCGAGTTCCTTAAGCTGAAAGGAAACAAGCACGGTGAGTGCTATGCCCAGCAGCACGGCTATGGTCAGGATCAGCAACAGAGAGCGTGTGCCGATCTCATCCACCTGCTCGAGCAGACGCGCCTGTTTCCGCTTCTTGCTGCTGGCAAGCAGAACAACGGTCTGCATCACGGTCTCCTGGAAAAGATAGTACAGACTGGACAGGTCCTGGAGGAAAGTGAAGAACACCCTGCCGATATAGCCGAATAGATTTTTCACGTATATTATTCCTAACCCGTACAAACCGGAACTAAAGGCATTATCTAAAAGCGTCTCTCGCAAAGCTCGCAAAGTACGCCAAGAAAAGCAGGCAATGCTTTAGTTTAAAAACACAAACCAAAGCTTATGACTTTCTTTGCGACCTCGTTTAGAAACGCCTACTTTTGGTTGCGCGCTTTGCGAGAAATAGTTTTATCGTTTTGAAGAGATTTTGGTTTATAACTTACTAAAGTCCTTTTACCGCATCTTCTATCGTAGCGAAAATATCGAACACGCTCGCCAGCCTTGCCAGCTCGAACACATCCCGTACCGAAGGGCTGAGGTCAACCAGCCTGAGTCGCATGCCGGCTTTCATGCAATTCTGCATGGCCTCGACCAGGGTGGCTATGCCTGAGCTGTCCATATACCTCACCTGTGAAAGATCGATGAACAATGCCCTGTTGTTCGATGTTCCCTGTTTAAATACATCGGCAAGGGTCTTGCGGACATCCGACGACGTGTTCATGTCAACATCTCCCTTGAGCTTCAACAGGAGGCCGGCATCGATCTTTTCTGTCAGGATCTCCACATTCATATCAGAACCTCATCGTCGTTTATTATTTCTTCATCTTTACCAGGGTCAGCTTTGTTCCGCGCTCTGGCGTGGTATCATATGCTATCGTATCGAATACCGTGCCCATAAAGTGGGTGCCCAGCCCGCCCGGCCTCACCTCTTCCAGCTTACGCGGGGCTATTGCGCCGACATCCGGTTTTTTACCGGTATCAACGAGCTCTACGGTAAGCGCACTCCCATCCATGGTCACCGTCAGGCCGATGGTCCGGGACGGATCGCCTTCGTAGGCATACTTGATAATGTTCGAACAGGCCTCATCAACAGCGAGGATGATCCTCCGCGCCTCTTTCTTCTTAAATCCCGCATCGATCACCAGGGGATAGAGAGCGCTCCTGACCACATAGAGATATTTCGGATGGCTCGGCACAATAAGCGATACGGTCTCGGTCATTCCGTGGCACCGAAACAGACCAGCGTCATATCATCGTGCTGGGGGGTAAGCCCGGTGAATCTGCTCACATCTTCAATGATCGCCGTTTTCAACGCCTCGGGGTCCGCGGGGCTTTTCCGGATAATCGATTCGAAGCGATCAAATCCATAGAGCTCTTCCCGGCCGTTCATGGACTCGATGATCCCATCGGTGTACAGGACCACGGTTTCTCCCCGTGCGAGGACCGCAACATCCTGGTCAAACCGCATGCCTGGAAGAATTCCGAGGGGCGAACCTCCTGCGGAGGAAAGCCGTACAACCGTTCCATCCGTTTTCTTGATCAACGGCGGCAAATGACCTGCATTGGACAGTATCATCCTTCCGTCGTTTGCATCCAGCGATATGTACAGCAAGGTAGCAAACATCCCGCGCCGGCTTCGCTCCGCCAATTGGTCGTTCAATTTCTGCAGAGCGGAGGCCGGTCCGTTTTCCGTGAACGCGAGGGTCCGGAGATCGCTCCCCAGTTTGGCCATGTACAACGCCGCGGGAACACCTTTACCTGAGACATCACCGATCACGATGCCGATGCGTCCTTTGTCAAGATTGATAAAATCATAAAAATCGCCTCCTACTTCAAGAGCAGGCGTATAGTGGGCGCTGAACCGGCAATGCTGAACATCCGGAGTCTTCTGCGGCAAAAAGCTCTCCTGCACCGTTCGGGCAAATTCCATATCCTTGACCAGACGCTGTTTTTCAAGGAGACTCTGATGCATTTTGGCGTTCTCGATCGCGATGGCCGCCATGCCGCACAACGCAATGAACAATTCGAGATCATCGGCGTCAAACGGCTTATCGTCCAGCCTGTTGATCACCTGCGCCACGCCCGTGACCCGGTCCCGTACTTTGAGCGGAACGGTGATCATTGACTTCGTGCGATACCCCGTGGCATCATCATGGCCGCGGTGGAATTTCGGGTGGGTGTAAACGTCTTCTAACAGCAGCGGCTTCCCCTCCTGGGCAACCGTACCCGCAATCCCCTGCCCAAGTTTGAGCCGGAACTCCTGCTTGAGTTTTTCACCGACCGCGCCGAGCGCCACCTGGTACACCAACTCGCTGGTTTTTTCATCAATCAGCATAAGGCTGGATGCATCGGCATTCATTACTTTCTTCGAAATGGTCATCACATTCTCGAGAATCGTATCAAGGTCAAGAGACGAGCTGATGAGCGCATTCACCTCGATCAGCGTCGAAAGACGCTCCACCTTGTGCCGCAGCCTGCCTATGTTGTCGACTTTTTTCTTCATGCGCTAAAAATAGCATAACAAGCTGATAACGGTCAATGGGAAACTACGAAGTACCGCTGTCAGGAGCCTCTGTCCTCTGTCCTCTGTCCTCTGTCCTCTGTCCTCTGTCCTCTGTCCTCTGTCCTCTGTCCTCTGTCCTCAGTCCTTAGCTGTTCTCAGCCGCCTGACCCTTTCCACGACCGGAGGATGGGAATAATAAAACTTCGCATAAAGCGGATGGGGATGCAGATTGGACAGGTTCTCACGTGATAGCTTTATCAAGGCGGATGCCATCGCCCCGGGCGTCTTGGTCAAATCCGTAGCAAACTGGTCAGCTTCCCGCTCGTCCCTCCTGGACAGAAAGCTGAACAGCGGCGTGAACGGAAATGTCACCAGGGAGATGATAAACCCGAGGATCATGATGCGCGCATAAAAGGAAGCTTGTTCCAGGCCGATAAGGCCGGGCAACCCGTCCCAGGCGAGCAGATGATAGGAGAAATACAGGCCGACGAACGCAATGGTCTCCGTGAGAATGATCCGTTTTAACACATGCTTTTTCTTCCAGTGGCCCAGTTCATGGGCCAGGATCGCCAGGATCTCGTCCTGGGTCATTTGCTCGATCAGCGTATCGAACAGGACGATGCGTTTAACCTTGCCGATGCCGGTGAAGTATGCATTTGAATGTCGGCTTCTGCGCGAAGCATCCACCTGAAAGACCCTGCTCACTTTGAGTCCGGCCTGCTGCATGATCGCCCTGACCTTTTCTTCCAGCCCCTCGGCTTTAATCGGTTCGAACTTGAAAAACAAAGGCTCGATCACATACGGAGAGATATACATCATAAATATGCCGAACGCGAGAAAAAATACCCATACCAACAACCACCACCATGCGGGACTTGCCTGGACGATGAACAATGCGGCTGCAATAACCAGAGCTCCGAGCAAAACCGAAACCGCTAAAGACTTTACCGTATCCACAAGCCACAGCCGCAGCGTCATGGTGTTGAAGCCGTATCGGGCCTCGATCCGGAAATTTCGATACAAACTGAACGGAATGCCGAGCAGGGTCTCTGCAAACAGGAGGATGAGAGCAAAATATATCCCGGATTGGATAAATGATCCCGTCAGAGCAGAGATCCATCGATCATACAAACCAAGAAAGCCTCCGAAAAGGAAAAGAACGAGCACAATGTTTTCCAGGATCGATTCGACCAAGCCTGCTTTGCTGTTCTCGAAGGTGTAGTTAGATATCTTTTGAAGTAACGCCGGATCGATCGTCCCCTCGAATTCCCGGGGGACCATGCTGCCGTGAACCTTAAGATGCGACAGGTTTAGAAATTTTAACCAGTAGCCAGTGGCAACAACGAGGACATAGGCAACGAGGATAACCGTAATCATTCCTTATCATACGTGACAGGGTCATAATCGTCAAGATGTAACTGGGCTGAACGGACCGGGGAGCAACCAGACGGGAACGCGAACAAGATGAGTGACGAGAGACAAGAAAAGACAAGGCGCCCCGATGTTATAATTTGGCTTCTAACCGGGGGGGGTCAGCCATCGGGACGCCTTAATGATCGCGCTGTTATATAAGCTCTTGTTGAATGCTCTTCGCTGATGCCGCTCTCTCAAAAAGCAGGCTCGAAAAAAGAATCTGCTGACTGTCGTCAGCGCGGCAAATCACAACTGGGGGGGAGGAGGCCGCCTGTTGATTCTCTTTCAAGCCCGCGAATTTGCAAACAGCACGATCTGATACTATGAGCATAGCAGGCGGCTGGGTGAAGTCAATAGCGCGAAAGTCGTATTTTGTGGAGTTGCACTTTATTTATGAATGAGACAGAAGCGCTATAGCCTTGGTCCTGCTCTTGACCTTGAGTTTTCTGAATACGCGGTAGAGATGCGTCTTGACCGTTCTCTCGCTGATGCTGCTTTTGACGGCGATTTCACGGTTTGTAGCGCCCTGAAGAACCAGGGTAAGCATCTCCATCTCCCGGTTCGTCAACGGTGTGAGCCCGGGGACCTGTTCATTGAGCGTTTCCGGCAGCAGCATGGGCTTGGACATGGCCATTTCAAGAAGACGTCGTTCCGCCCAGATCTCCCCGGCATGCACAGCGTGTATGGCCTTGACAACAATGGCGGATGAATCCGATGACTTGAGGTACCCTCGGACGCCGGTTTTGAGATCGATGATCAGGCTTTCGTCAGATGGTACGTTCTTGAACAACAGCAGGGTCCTTGTTCCCGGTGATTTTTCGTTTATCGAATGCAGGAACCGTGAAAGCGTCCGATGTTTTAAAATATCGGGATTCAAAAGCAGGATATCCGGTTTTGATACAAGCTGTTTGATGGCCGTCTCACGTGAGGAGACTATCGTGGTCAGATCTAACGTCGGTTCTTTTCTGAGCATCGTGGACAAACTCTCCATTTGTGCATGGTCGTTGTCCACGATCATAATTCGAACACTATCCACGTGTGTCACCCCCAAAAACCGGAAAAGCGATTACCTTCTTATTTTAGTGGGGTATGTCCTCGTTGTCAAGGAAGAGATACTAAAGATTGATGATACAGCATGAATGGTTCAACATCGTGAGTAAAACATTATAATCTTATGTCTGCAAGGAGGGAAACTCCGAATTCCTTAAGCATTTCCCCCAGGAGCGACAGAGGGAGCCCTACCACGTTGAAATAACAACCCTGGATCCGGTCCACAAGAAGCGCTCCGTATCCCTGAATGCCGTAAGCGCCTGCCTTGTCAAGCGGTTCTCCCGATGCAATGTAGGCCGCGATCTCGTCGGATGTGAGAACTCTGAACCAGACTTTTGTTACCGCGCTTTTTGCACGTGTTTTCCCCGTGGTTATGTCCTGGATAACGAGACCCGTTATCACTTGATGCTCTTTGCCTGAGAGCACTCCGAGCATCTGCTCTGCATCCCCCGCATCACGCGGCTTACCCATGATCACGCGGTCCTGAACCACGATGGTATCAGCGGCAATGACGATTCCGGTGCGCGACCTGGCAGCCACTATGCGCGCCTTGTCCATCGCGACCCTGATGGCATAAGCTTCCGGCATCTCGTCGGGCAGGAGGCTCTCGTCAACATCCGAAGGATCAACGCGGAACACAAGTCCTATCTGGGAAAGAAGTTCACGGCGTCGTGGGGAATTTGATGCAAGTATGAAAGGTTTAGTCATGCTCAGGGACGGATCCGGATCAATCACGCATATGGCCGTCATGCAGAGGGATAATATTGTCCGTCATCCGCTCAGCCTGTTCCCGGTCATGGGTCGTAAAAATTACGGTCATTTGGCCTTCACTTTGGATGGACATGATGATATCTTCCACTCTCCGCGTGTTCTCTTCATCAAGTGTCGCTGTTGGTTCGTCGAGGAAAAGAATCACCGGGTCAACGGCAATGGCCCGGGCGATCACCAGCCGCTGCACTTCACCTCTCGAAAGCGTGTTTGCATGCGCCATTCGTTTATCGGCCAGACCCGCTGTCACCAGCGCCATTTGCACCCGGTCGTCAATGGCGATCCGGCCCACTCTGCGCATCTTCAGGCCGTATGCCACATTCATGAAAACCGTTGCATCGAACACGCCGGCGTCAGGCGGGACCAGCGCGATCTTTCGTTTCAGGCTGAGATCATGGCGCAGGATCCTTCCTCCCGAAACATAAATCACTTCTCCTTTATCAGGCGGCTCGATCAACGCGCAGATCCGGAGCAGCGTGGACTTGCCGCTGCCATTGGGACCCATGATCGCGAAGACACCTCCCCCGTCAAAGGGAAAGGAACAGTCCTTGAGCGCGTATTTGCCGTTGTATTGTTTCGAAATACTGGACAGGCACAGGGTTAATGGCATGATGTCAGATCAATGGTTCCTTACGAGCTTAATTTGTTGCGATATCATACAAAGCCGACGCGTAAATCGAAGCAGACAAGATTCTACTTTTCAACAGCCTGCATCTCCAGCATAAGGGCGAAATCCTGATGCACAATTCCGCCGTCGCCATCATCAGCGGTCACGGTTACTTTTAGTTCACCCTTAACCGTCTCCGGCTTCGGTTGCCACTTGATCAAACCTGTTGCTCTTTCAATGGTCATTCCCGACGGCGCGCCGGAAAGGCTGTAGGAAAGTTTGTCGTTGTCAGGATCGGTTGCGATCACGTGATAGGTAAATACAGCGTTTTCCAGGGTGTCAGGCGGTAGCGAGGTTATCTTCGGCGCTGAATTCGAGATTACAATCGTGCCCGATGCCACATTGCGGCCCGGGACCTTTCCATCAGACGGGGTCACAACAACGGCAATTTTGTCCCCCTTTTGTATCTTTTGGCCATGAAACTGATTGTCGGATTTGGGTACCCCGATCGGTTTATTATTAACCTTCCAAGCATAGAGATACGATAGAGGGTCTTTATTGACACCAGTTGCCTTCACAACCGCCGTTATGATTGAATCCGTATATGCGGGCTGGGGATTAAGCGCAACTGAAATCACCGCTTGCTGCTGATCCTTGATTACCGGGACGGTGTTTACCTCGCGGCCCCCTTCTCCGACCGCAGGAGTAGCGGCCTCCTTCGAGCAGGAAGAGAGAAGAGAAACAAGGACCAGAATCATCAGGACGACACGTCTTGGCATATACAGTTTTCCTTTTGGTTGATATTTAAATCACACCAACAGAGATTCATTGCCCTAGCTGATCTTCGTTTTATTTTTCCTGATTTCCGGCCGGCTCCAGCACCAGGGAAAACTCCTGATATGCAACCCCACCGTCACGGTCATCCACAGACACCTTGATCGTAACTTCCTGCTTTGTCTCCACGCGGGGAAGCTGCCAACGGACCAAGCCTTTTGTGTTGTCGATCGTCATTCCGGGTGGGGAGGTCATCAAACTGTACGTCAAAGCATCACCATCCGGGTCCTTTGCTACGATCTGGTACGTATATACATTGTTCTCAAAACCCGTGGGTGGGCTGGAAGTGATCTGGGGGGGTGAATTAGAAAGCGTTATCTTCCCGGACTCCACCGGCTCTCCCGTGGACTCATTGTCAGACGGCGTTATCAGGACCTTGATAACATCTCTCTTGCGCAGGCCTTCAGTGCTGAATGAGGCATTGTCCGTTGCTCCGGAGACATAATTTCCATTCACATTCCATTTATAGGTATAGGTTATCGGATCGCCGTCAACATCAACACCGTCCGGTACTGCCGTGATCATTGTCCCGGAATAAGCTGGAAGAGGTTTTATATTGCAGGCTTTAACGGTTGGCGGTTTATTGAAAATCGTGACCGGCGTGGTCGCGAAGGGGCTTCCGACGGCGTTTTCTACAGACGGAACGATCTCGACATAAATGACAGAGCCTTTTTTCTGCCCCTTGGACAACAGAGTACTGTCCGGCCCATCCTGCACCATATTATTATCTATATACCAGCGGAATCGATAGGTTATGGGCCTGTTGTCCGGATCGTGTCCCTCTAACTGGACGCCGAGAGTCGCATCCCCTGTCGGTTTCTCCGGCACAATTGATGCTGAGGTTACAACAGGAACGCGAACCTCTAATGAGGATACACCCTCCGCGGTGCCGGTTGACGTTGACGATACAGCAGCTGACGCTGGTGCGATTTTTTCTTCATTTTTCGTACAGGAAATCAGAAAGCCGGAAAAAACAAGGAGCATGAGGCAGGCCGATATTCTCGAGAACATGGTCTCCTATCCTTTCGTGTGTGCAGGGTAAAAGAACAAGATATTTGCACAGCATTATACATGAATATTGCAATCGAGGCAAAAAAAATCCCCCATGAGATGGTCTGCGTCTCATGGGGGATTTTCAACTTATTTTACGATATGCTTGTAAAGTTCCTCGACCCCTGAAGTGCCGCCGCCTTTTTCCTTCCACCCTTCTGCGCCGCTCCGTACCCCGAAACCAGGCTCCGTGTCGATCTCAACGATCGCTCCGGTTGACGTCTGGATGAAGCCCTTGGTAGCTTTGCCGATGGCAATACCCACGGTTGTCGGCAATCCTTTACCAAGGCTCTTTTTTCTATTAATGGTCTGAGATGCTCCGGTTCCCTCAGTACCGAGCACAGGCTTAACATACGCCGTTCCTGTTTCGAAGTAAAGACCATACAATGCGCTGTTGCCCTGGAAAGCGCAGGCATCACTGTCCGGTGTAAAGGTAGTAAAGAGCGTGATACCGCCGATGATAACGCTCTTGGACAAAGCCCGCTCCGTCGGACTTCCGGTAGATGGAAGATTGAGATACCACCCTTTTGTGGTTCGGATGTCCTTCAGCATTTCGGCATAGGAATTATAGATAGAGGTTCCCGTGCCGCATGTTTGCGACGCCGAGTCATAAATCTTTCCTCCGGCTGGTCCCGAACAGACGGTAAAGTTTGTGGTGTTCATAAGGTCAGAAAGAGCATACGTCGTTGAGCAGGGTTTCGTGACACTGTTTTCCTTCCAGCATGCGTCCTTTATACCATACAGCGTCTGCTGGTCGGTATTGGCCCTGTCAACCTTGCTCCAAAGTCTTCCTGTCCCGAACATTACCCAGTGGTTATTAAACCGGTCGATCGCAACAGACGGTCCCACCAGCAGGGGACGGTTCTCGTTAATAAGCGTCGATATCGCCCAGTTCGCGGCGTTTGCATCTCCATTCGTGTTAATGCGAAATACCTTGCCGCTCGTGTTGGTACCGGTTAAGTTTATCGCGCTTCCGATGTAGATAACATCAGCAACAAAATCCAGATCGCCGTCTATGACCGTGGGATCGCCCATAAACGTTTTTGCGTCAACCGTAAAATTTTTTGTCAGTGTGCCGGTTTTCAAATCGACGATATAGATCTGCCCGGCCTGCGAACTGCTGCCATCATACCCGCGGGTACCGTTCGGCACATTGTTGTCCGGACCCGAACCGACGACCATATACCATCTTTCCGTTGCCGCGGTCTTCCCCATATGGGCCACGGCAGGGTACGGCGTGGAGAAGCCAAGATTAGTATCAGTAAACCTCCACAACAGTTTAGGTTTTCTCTCAGGATCGGTAACATCGAATGCATAATATGCCGACTTGAAGGTCCTCGTGGTGTTGGCCCCGGAGCCGAAGTCGGTAGTAACCGACATCGCGCCGCCGCCGAGCCGCATGCCCACGATCAGGATCGTACCCCAGCCGTTCGGATGAGAAGCGCCGCTCTGTCCGTCGATACCTCCTGAATAACCCGTGAGTGCGTCATTGAACATGCGCACATCGGTTGCTTTGGGCTTGAGGTCAACATAGTATACATGGCTATACGTGCCGCTCTTGAGCCACTGCAGGTGCGGCAGGTTGTCGTAGGGGATAAAGGCCCAGAGTTCATCGCCAAGAGCTGTCGTAGCCGGCCAGCCACTGTCCGTGTCCGGGTTCGGGGTAAACCACCCGTGTTCGATAGCCGGTGTTGACGAATCATCTCCCGCGTGGTACATGCCGGCATTAAACGCGTGAAGCAGGCCGTCGTTGCCTCCAAGATAAATAATGTTTCTTCTGGAAATATACTTATTCCTGAAATCAATATACGACGCCTCTCCGTAGATTTGATCATACTGTTCTTTGGGGCCGGCAACAGTCGTCGGCGTGGAATAGACGATATCTCCGAGGCCCCAGATGCGATCGCTCTTGCCAACGCAGCCTGTTTCTATATCCGTATTATCAGTAATCGGCATGCAGCGATCGCGCAGACCAGAAACAGAGGTCCCGCGCACAAAGTTGATAAGGTTGGCCGCGGTCGCTGTATCAGCGACGCTTGACCCGGTAATGCCGGTATACGGCCGAAGGGCTGCGGCATTCGTGTCAACAAATTCAAAAGCCTCACCGCTTATAGAGCTGAAATCTCCATTATCAACTACACCATCATTGTCTTTATCCACCCATGTATAGATATTCCGGGTCGCTTTGTCCTTTTTGGCAAGCTGCGCTCCGCCTTCCCATAATGCATTAATCTCATCGACTGTCACAGTTTTATCGGGAGTAGTCGGGTCATCCATGGTCCCGTCTTCTTTGGTCCCCTTAAACAGATCGGCTGTGACGTTATTAAACTGGTCCATCTTCATCACAATGATTCTGTCATCCGTGAATACAAGTCTTCCATCATGGTTTGTGTCCTCCCGAAGATTGCCGTAGGAATCCAGGAACAAGCCTCTGACGTAGCCAAGCCAGTTCCTCTTGGTGCCGTCTGCCATGATCTTCTCAGGGTAAAAATATGCCTGATACAGAGAGCCTTCGCCTTCAGCCGAGGTCGCAAGAATGGACACCGACGTACCGGACGCGCTTTTCTTTAGAATGTCCGCAAAAACTTTGGTTAATTGCTGTTCGAGTTTCAATGGATTCGTAACCAGGAAGTAATTATCCGGCACGCCATCCGGTTTTTCTTCGCCGGTCACGTTATTGACCTTGTCCCACTCCTGGCACTTCGTATTCGGTGTGGCTGTACCGCAAGTTGCGTCTGTAAAGGGGATATTGTCGCCATCGCTGTCCTCGAAACCTCCCCATTTTGCGGAATACCATAAAGGATCATGAATAAACTGCGTCGCTGCCCCCGTGGTCGATGGCGTGAAGGTCTTGGACCAGTAGGTGGGCATACCGCTTATCTTGGCTGGAGTGTCCGCATCCGTAGTACCTGAGTCAAGGTCTCTGACCGCAAGATACGTTCCATCCTGATTTACCGTACCGCTGATCACAAAACCGAGCATCTGATCGATGCATCCGGCCGCATACGCTGAGTTCAAACTGATCGTTATCGTATTGGTAAAGGTATTAACCTGATAGGAATACTCCACAATGGCATCCATTTCATGGTCCGCCCCCTGCTCTGAATCTTCAAAACTTACCCTGAATTTACCATTCGTATCATTTAACGTGTCCACGTAAAAGCCGACGATCTGGTTTGTGGGGCAGAATGCATCGGAGGAACAATTGGTTATTTTCAATCCGCTCGTATTATCACCGGAAATATTGTAATCCACTGTGCATTTTTTGGCGCAATAGTCATTGACACTTGCGCAGCCGCTTATGGATTTGCCAATCGGCACAACCTTTACATTGAACTTTGCCTTGCATGTTCCCGGAGAGGTGCAATCCGTATCCGCTGCGCAGGTCAGCGTTTTATCGTTTGAACAGACCTTAGCGGTACTGCCAGGAACGGGGATATTGATCTCAGGGACCGGAGATACCAGCGCAACGCTATAGGTCGTAATGTTCGGCATGTTGCTGGTAACCGTCCCCGTTGTGATCAAGTTATTCGTACCGAACAGGGTTTTTCCATAGTGCGCTACGGCTGCGGAATAATACGAACCTTTTTTAGTCGGTTCCTCGGGGCAAAGACCCCTGACACTGCCAAGACCGCTTGTATTATCGCCTGCTGTCGGCCCGGCGAGTTTTGACGTGCATAAGCCATCTGTGGCGCTGCTGCTCTGGCCGATAAAGATATTCGTGCCATTGATGCCCTCGGTCTTGCCGATTGTATCGGTCATGTCCTTTACACTCGTTAATCCTGTAAGGTCACCGGTAAATGCCGGGGATGTCTCGAAACTGGTATCCACTCCCGGCAGTTGATCGGAGTCATAACTCGGATTCACATCGCTCATAACTATCATGAATGGCTTGGAGCAGGAGGGGAATTTGTCATAGGGCTTGATCCAGTTATTGGTAGGATCGCCCTGGTTTGTAAGATTTAATATTACATCATCGGTGCCTGCAGCGCCGGTTCCCGCCGAATATGACGCGGTCGGCTTGCCCTTTCCCGCAAAATACCTGACACCCTCATACATCATCTCGGCAATGGGATTACCCCACATCCTGCATTCGCCTTCGTTGATAGACCGGGTCTCGATCCATCCGCAATTTTCATTATAGGAAAAGTCTGTATAACTGAATCCCTTCATCCTCAACCGGTCAAGATTGGAAATGGGGAACCCGTCAGCACCCGCGGCTCCTCCCGGGCTTTTCAGCTGCCCGACGTTTTTGTTGTCCACCTGGTGTGAAAGCGAATCAATGTTGCTTCGCAGAACGCCGCCGCTCGTGTTCTTGGTATAGCTGCCGGTCATGAGACCGAAGAACATCTGGCCCAATGCTGTGCACGTTTGCGGAGACGTGCAATCGGAATCCGTATTGCAATCTTTGAACGTTTTGGAGCAGACAGTTTTTTCACTTTCTCCGTATTTCTGAAAGAGACCGGCAGGCTTGTACGTGCCGCCTCCACCCGGATATAATTTACAATTGGATTCCAACGCAGCAATGCCAAGAGCGGTATCGCAGACCTGCACACGATCATAAAATGTATCGTAATAAGCAGTATCCCCATAATGCGCAGCCGTATCCAGAAGATGCTGATATCCAGCCGCAGTCTCAGTTCCACTGCAAACAGCGCGTTCAGTGGACGCCCATTCCCATATTCGATTTGTGCTCTTTTTCAGGACCTTAATAATGGGTGACGCGGTATCCGTAGCTGTTTCAGCTTTTGTACTGGTCACACAGAATAACAGGTGTTTGCCGCAATCGGGAATCCTGCCGAATGCATCTGAAGTCGTGTTCGGACTTGGGTTCCCGGTAAATGAGGGTTCACCATTAACAACGAATGCTTTGTCTCTGAACCTGATCGAATCACCGGCAGGTACGTTTGGCGCCCGGTAGTTTAGCACCGGTACTACGATGGGTGTAAGCGTTGCTGTATATGAATAATTAGTTGTCGCAGCTATATTGTTCGCAATGTTCGTACTCGAGGAGATGGTTAAGACCGTAGCAGCTACGTTGGATATAGTATATGGCCCTGGATCAGTGGTTGCAGGGGAATGTGAGAATGTAATCGTCATACCGGAAACGAGGCCATCCGCAATAAAGGAACCACCAGCATCAGAACGAGTAACAGTATTCGTTGCGCTCTTTTTAAATTGAAGTGTTAAGGGGCTTTTGGTAATAATTGTAGGCGTACTCGTACTGCCGGCAAGATCGGATTGAGCTCCAAATACGATCCAGTTTTGTCCGTTCCTGGTTGCCAGCCTTGTTTGCGGATTTCGGTAATACACTACTACGCCATCAGCATTGGTATACGCCCTCAACCTTGTGATCATGCGGTGCCAGCCTTTGTCGAGCCATACATTGGTATGCACGGGTGGAAGTGTAATGCCGCACGGAGAACTCAGATCATCGCAATAATTGGCCGCACCAGCGCCATAATCCGGCGCTACCGTAGTCGGTCCATATCCGTTGGGAGAGGTGTTCCACGTAGAAGTTGCGGTTGCGGTTCGCGCGGTATGTGACCCGTAGTAGGCAACTATGATCGTTTGATTCCAAGCATTGGTACTCTGGTCATACGTACCCAGTTTCATCTCAACACCATCATCGCCGTCGATCGCAAAATCCCAGTACCCCTTATTGCTGTCGGTCACCTCAAATTCAGTTATCAAGGTGCGGCTCATGGTGTCAAGATGGTCCGCATTAATTTTGCAGGATGTAGTGTAGGACGTGCCGCCAACCGTGACTGATTTACAGGCGCCCGTATTCACCAGATCCGCGTTGTTAAAGTTGTCGATGTATGACCAGGTGAGTGTTGCACAAAGATCAAAGGAGTTATAGAGATCAGTATTGCTGTCTCCATAGACTCTCGGGTCGCCTGCTGGATAGCCTGCGTCATCATAGGTCACCTCGAGGATCTTTTGCGGCAGCGTGTAATACGAGCATGGCTTGGTAACATCGAACGGGTCGCAGCCGGTGTTATCGCAGGTGGCTGGTGCCGATGCCGGCGGCGCCGTGGGTAACGATGTTAACGGCGTGGTCCAGTCAACTTTGCAAGCTGGCATGCTTCCACCTGAAGGATCAGCGAAAGGTGTTAATTTCGGGATGTCAAAACCGGCATATTCCTTACCCCAGCTGTGGGCGTCTTCGGGTTTATACTCCGATTCAAGGATCGTTAAATTAGTGTCATCCTTTCCTCTGAATCCTCCGTATAACACCCTTCTGAGCGCGTCAATCCTCGAGGTGGCCAGCCAGTTCAGAAAATTGCCACTCCACTTTGTGCCGTTACAATACTTATCAGCGGTTACGCTTGATGGGGTGAATCCAGCCATACCCGCGCTGATATTCGCACTATAAGCGTAACACTTATGAGGATCAAAATAGCCGTAATAATCGATGGAGTTTTTGTATGTTGTATCCAGAACCCCGTCGCCATCCAGATCGGATGCATCGTTATACGCGGCATAATACATTTTGTGGTCCCGACCCATGACGGTCAGCACCATGGGCGGCACGGCCGTGCCAATAAAAGGAGGCTCAGATGCATAATCCAGGTTCGTCACAGCAAATGCAGGAGAAACCAGTGCGCCTATAAATACAAGATTGAATAATAGCGTATAAAAATTCGCCCTTTTCATGATGCTTCCTCCTTAGCGATACTGTTCCACTATAATTTCTACCACCACGCCGGAGCTCAACTTCATTGTTACGCGGCTCCCTACCACCACGTCTGAAAATTTACCGCGTTTTTCATTGATGCCTGCTTCGCGATATTCCCGTACATGTTTCTGCACCCGAATTCTCGTGGCAAGCTCGAAGCGCTGGCCATCCACGAGTATGTTTTCACGGGAAACCTCCTGCACGGTCCCTGCAAAATAGGAGATATCTGACCATGAAGATCCTGCTGTTGCCAGCGTCACGATCAGGACAACCATAAGGCAAAAAATGATCCGCGAACGCATCCTATAGATCTGCATACACTACCTCCGATAATGCTATTTCTCGTTATTGTAGCATAACTACATTCCCAAACTCGTAATCCGATAATAGATGGCAGTTCCGCCGCCGGCTGCTGATACACCAATTCCTTCGTAGCCGGAGGCCATTTCAGCTGAACCTCCGGGCAGAAGCCCCGAGTAAAGCCTGTCCACATCCACGCTCACCACAACGCCATTCAGCTTTGAAATATAGAAGTCCGGCGAACTGGACGCTGTATCCGGGTCATACAGTCTCTTGCCAAGAAGTTCGTCGCCCAGGTTCACGATATCCATTGTAGCGGTGGCGCCGGACACGACCAGGCTGGTTGGATACAACGTTCCGAGCAGGATCGTATTCTCGATGCTCGGAATGCTCAGATCAACACCTGCCTCTGCACTTGAAAAAGACATCGAAGACTTTTTCAAATTCCCCATGATCTGCAGTTCCACGGTTGTGGTATTCAGCGCTATAATGCTGACAATGGTGACCACGGCGAGGAGCAGGAGCATGGAAATCAGGACTGTGCCATTTTCATTTATTTGTTTCATATAAAATCTCCCTGATGTACCAAACAATTTGCATCTTTCGAAATCTATTCGAATCAATGCCCACCCACCTTGGGGTTTCTCAATTTTACGATGCTGCTCAAAACCCTACGACGGATATTGTCTTTAGCTCCAGCGGCACGGTCCTCAAGCGCCGGCCGGTTAAAGACATTTCCAGCCTTTAGATCTCCATTCCTCGCTCTCGCCACAAGACTGACCCGCACAGCCATGATACTGGTCGTATCGTCAATCGCAGCATCGCCAACTTCTGAAAATCTGAAATCCTTTTCATCAAATGTCCCGTTCCCGTTTTTATCGTCGACCTTGCCATCCTTTTTGAAATCAGGCCCTATCGTGCCGTCCAATCCGTAGGCAAACTGCATATCTTCGATATAATCGGCGAAAATATTTCTTCCTGAGCCTCGAAGACCGGTATAGTCTTCCATCATTAGAACCGGTATTGTTGTTGTGACACCACCTACAACTGTCGGTACGAGATCAATATTATACTTTACCGCTTGAATAATGCACAATTTCGTATTAGAAGAATCGGGATACGTATGAAGTAGAGTCGCAGGATCCAGCTTGAGAATCCTTTTTGCCCGATCGTGTGGTCCGTCTATGAGTTCCAGGTAGGCCTCCCCTCCGATAGTAATATATTTTCTAGTGCTAATAACCGTAACTGATGCGCCGGAAAACAAGCTATCGTCCTTGTCAATACAAAGACAATTGGCACCAGCTGTATTACAACCGATACCGTTCGAACACAGATTAACTCCTTGATTTACCAGCGTAGCAACTTCATAACCCAATCCAACTAACGTGATAGTATCGGTGTTAGGCGCTTCAGGCGAAACTCCCGCACTATTGTTGGCTACGGTGACTGGTGCAGTAAAGGTTTGAGTTCCTATTGTGATCGTGAAGGGCGGATTCGGCAAGCCGAATCCGGCTCCCCGGATATCCTTTGAAATCCTGTCCATGGCCATTCTGAGGTTCTGCTGGGCTTCAACAACATCCTCCTGCACTTTATAGGTCCTGTTGCTACTGGAGAAAATTGTATAGCTTGCCATGCCGATCACCGATGCAATGGCCAAGGCGATCATAAGCTCAGGAATTGAAAAACCCCTTTTATTCATAATATTCCCTCGTATATTTCGAATCAGAACTTTGATCATGACAACCACGTGGAAACAATCGTGGTAAAGGTCACATAATGGCTTGCTGTAGGAACCGCACCCCACGTTATAGTCACTCTTACGGTTGCCGATTTGGCGATAGGAGCATCCTTTACCACCGTTACGGTCCCTTTTGCTCCCACCAGCCCGGAGCTTGCAAGCCTGGCTTTCCACTGATTGCAATCCCCGACTGCCGGCTCCGTACCTCCACAAGCACCGGAGGTATCAATATTGTTATAGAAATCCGGCTGAGAACCAGCGTTCGTCCTGACTCTATCCAGCATTTCCTGGGCAAGTTCCACGGCGATCGTACCGTCCCTGGAAAAGATATTTCCCGTGATGGACATATTTAACAATGCAGCCACGGCCATCATGCCCACCGCCAATATCAAAACGGCAATCATGACTTCAATGAGGGTAAAACCGTTTTTATTATTCGTACGCTTCACGATCCGTCTCCTGTTATACAAGCATTATTTGTCTTCAACTCGCTTCCCCAGATGTTCAGATCATGGACATGGCGCCGCGCTGTCCTTATCGATTCTGATATTACCCGTACTAGTATTGATAAGAATCTTCTGAGCCCTCGCACTATTACAAATAGTTATCGTGGTATCCGTTCCCGCATCATCCTTTTTCGCTGTACCATCTGAGTAGAACCTCATCCTCGTGAAAGTTTTGTTTATTGTGATCCCATAATAATCATTCGAAAGATTGGATGTTTTCACCGTTACATCGTCTGACCCGGAACATCCGGCATCCCAATCATCATTTGCACCTTTACTATTCTTTATGCAATACGTTGAACCTGAAAACTCAAAAGCACACTCATTGTTGCTCTTGATGGCGTTCAAACGGGTAAACTGCAGGTCGCTGTAGATCTGCCTGGTTGCTCCATTTACCCGGTAAGTGCTCAGCATGCTTTTAGCGCTGAGCATTGCCATCCCTGTCAGAATAGACACAATACTGATTACAACCAGGATCTCCATTAATGAGAATCCCTTTTCACGTTTTCTGTTGCAATTCTCCACTATTCGTACCTCAGTTGTTTGCATGAACACACCGTCCGCCTGTTGAATGCGAGTCCGCGGGAAAAACATCCGCCATAAGTGCATCATAAATGTCCCAAACATGGCGCCCGCACTTTGGGCATAATTCCCATAAGGCAGCTTCAGGCGATGCTGTGATCACGACTGCTGAGCATTCCGGACAAGTAATTTTGAACTTGATCATAGCATCCCCTTCCAATATTTCTTGCATTTTAGTTTACTTTATGCAACAGACATGCCATTAACTTATCATTATTTATCTAACAGTTATGGTTTAAAAAGGAATATTTGTGGAGGAAAATGTTACAAGGTATGTAATGAATTACATAGCCGGAACAGATGTATCTGTCCCGGCTACGAAGAGGGATTATAAATAAATTTTCTACATTAAGCAGACAGCTAGGATTGAGACCATTTTCTCCCGCCAGTTGACCGCCATATTCTCGGCCTGCCGACAGTTGCAAGCCGTATCGCGATGGTCCTGCTACCATCTGTCAAATATACTGTACCTGCAGGGACCACATCGCCGGTTGAATAAAATATCGCAGTATTTACATGGCCGGGGCTGTCAAAAGCAATTCCGTCAACAGGCGGAGCTTCATAGGGCGCTCCTGGCTTTCCCGTCACTCCGGGAGCTACACCGAACCGGATTCCATCCGGAATATTAACGAAAAGTTTTTCATTGATGGTATAAGACCGGGAAACAGTATCAAATTTAATGAGACATATGCTTGAGTTGGTTCTTGCGATACTCTGCGCTCGGATGAGATCCGTGTATACCATTCTCGCTGCAGCATAAAGCCTCATGCTGTTTATGTATTCCATCATGTTTGGTATTGCGAGAGACGCCAATATTCCCATAATAGCCACCACCGTCATCAACTCCGTCATCGTGAATCCCTTCACATTACCCTTCTTCATACGTAACCTCCTGACATGGATTAAACTCATGATCGGAGGATAAACAAGGGGGGTAACAGGAAACGCACGAAATGCGTTCGGAATGCAGGTTTTATTTGTTAATACTAATTTTTATGTAAAAGGGTAGTCACGATGATGGCGGAGTTGATTGCAGATGGGTAGAACAAGCTGGAATAGTGAAATATAATCTATCGTAACCATGGTAACTCTTACCGGACGATAATGCCTGCATAACCTACTACCTTGTCATAATCACCGCTTACATCTCCTGAGTTAGCGTACATAACCAGTTCAGCCTTGGCCGCACCAAGGAGTTTGGTGGCAACCAGCATGACAACAGCGGGTGCAAAACCACACATGGTGATATTGCTGTCCTTAATCTCGCGATAGAGCCCTTCCGGATCAAGGTTGAGAATATGGTGAATTGCCTTGAGATCTTTTTCTTTCGCCACCTTGGCCGGTTCGTAATGGCTCATGTCCGAACTTGCCACAATGAGCGTCTCTATTCCATATTTATCTGTCTTCTGACTTCTGACTTCTGACTTCTTACTCCTCTCCCCAATCGCCTCCCCCACTGCCCTGCCGAGCTCAAGACAGGTTTCAAGCCTCGTATCCAGCATTTGTATCGGAACAATTTTGAAATCTTTTTTAAGATACTGAATAAACGGGAGCTGGACCTCAAGGGAATGTTCGCGGATATGTGCGAGTGAATCTTCTCGGAAAAGCGGGGATTTACTAATGATGTCAGATGCCAGGGACGCGTCAATATCGACTTTGCCAAGAGGCGTTTCCCAACTACCCCGCGCCATGACGGATACTGGAGCACCCATGCCGGTATGATTCGGCCCTATAAGCACAAACGTGTCGGGAAGTTCCAGGGAGGAGTACACCGCACCAGCGACGCTACCGGAATAGATTAAACCGGCGTGAGGACTGAGTATGCCCAATGCATGGACTTTGCGAGAACCAGGTACGATGAATCCTTCGACCTGTCTTCTCAGCGATTCCGGCGTACCCTGATAAAAATATCCCGCTACTGCCGGCTGTCGGAGCATACGTGCACCTCATCACAACCGAACCGGATAATCGTTGAGCCGATCAATCTTCCGTGGATTTACTGATGACTTTCTCGATAGTGCCCTTCAGCCGCATCTCTGAATATTTCTGCAGAACATCCCTGACATGGGGCCTCTCCGCAACAAGTTCGCGAAGATTGCTTTCGGTAACCTCAAGAATGACGGTTTCTTCTGCGGTCTCCACGGTTGCTGTCCGTGGTTGGCCGGTAAGGAATGCTATCTCGCCGAAAAAATCACTCGGTTGAAGCACAGCAAGGTCCACACGCTCACCGGAGAGCAGTGTCGTATAAATCTTCACGGTGCCGCTGGCGATAAGATATACCGACTTTCCGGTCTCATTCTGACGAACGATCACTTTCCCCGGGGGAAAATTATGAACGACCATCAGTTTGGTAAATTCGTCAAATTCCTGCTGGGTAAATCCGGAAAACAATGGAATAACGCTGCTGGCCGGTTTCTTTTTTTCTGTTTCCACCGGCTCTGCCTTGTTCTCCTTAATGGTCGTGGACGAATGAAGATTCACGATCTTTTCCTGGGCAGGCTTGTGCATCGGATCAAGACGCAACGCCAGTTTATACTGAGCCAGGGCCTTTACCACAGCGCCGGTCTTCGCATACAGATCCGCCGCGTACACATACTCTTTTATCGCATTCGGCTTCTGGTTGAGCCGCTGATAAGCGTCCCCGATCCGAACACGCACAATGGGATCAGGGTTGAGGGAGAATAGCTTCTCCATTTCCTCGACCGCCGATTTCCAATCAGATTTTTTAAGGTACTTCTGGATATTATCAATGAGCTTCGTTTTATCGGACACCGTCGCCATGTATCATATCCTCCCCAAGCGATAAAACAGCGGCATTATACCGCATCAATCTTGATGGTCAAACCGAGCTTTTAACTTTTTCGAGCGTACTCTTAGCCCTCTGCGCATGATATTTCTGCAAAACTTCCTTGATGCGTGGCTGCTTGGCGATCAGGTCCAGAAGGTCTTCCTCGGATACCTCCAGCAGTTCAGATTCTTCCACGGCCTCAACTGTGGCGGTCCTTGGCTTGCCGGTAAGGAATGCTATCTCACCGAAGAAATCGCTTGGCTGAAGCACGGCAAGCTCCACCTGTTTGCCCTGGATGGTCGTATACACCTTGACCGACCCCCGGGTAGTGACAAAAACCGAGCTTCCCGCTTCTCCTTCGCGGATGATCACCTTGCCCGGAGCTGCAGTGTGGATGGTCATGCGTTTTGTGAAATCGTTAAACTCTTCCTGCGTAAGATCGGAAAAAAGCGGAATGATGCTGCTCTGCGGCGCCGGGGTTCCGAATTCAAGGGGCTCTATTTTCAGTTCTGTCACGGTCTTGTTGGAGTGCAGAGCCGCCATCTTCTCGTTTGCCTCTTTGCTCGTTGGATCGAGCCTGAGCGCCAGTTTGTACAGGGCCAGCGCTTTGACGACAAAACCCTTTTCCGCGAACAATTCTCCGGCGCGCACATATTCCGCCACAGCATTCGCATTCTGCTTCAGCTTCTGGTGCGCGTCACCGATTCGCACCCTCACGATTGGATCGGGATCTACGGCAAAAAGGTTCTCCATTTCGGCAATGGCTTGTTTCCATTGCGCCTTGTCAATATGCATCTGAATTTTCTCACTGATCGCCGCTTTCTCCGTTGCCACCGTTTGCCTCCTTAGAATCTCTTTTCCATATTTTCAAAGCGAGTAAACCTATTGATGTACGTCAAATCTGCCTTGCCGACCGGACCGTTTCTCTGTTTTCCTATAATGACTTCAGCGGTTCCCCTTCTCCCGCAGCTGCATTCGCCTTCCGGCGGAGGAGGACATTCGCATTTATTATAAACCTCATCCCTGTAGATGAATAATATCACATCCGCGTCCTGTTCGATGGCCCCAGATTCGCGTAAATCGGCCAGCATCGGTCTCTTTTCCTTGCCCGGCCGTGTCTCCACCGCGCGGTTAAGCTGCGAGAGTGCGACCACCGGCACCTTCAGGTCCTTGGCGAGCATTTTAAGTGAGCGGGATATGTTCGAAATTTCCTGTTCCCGGCTCTGTTCGTTCCCCCGGCCGCGCATCAGCTGCATGTAATCCACAATGATCATGTCAAGGCCGTGCTCTGCCTGGAGCCTTCTCGACTTTGCCTGCAGTTCAAGGACCGAAAGACCTGCTGAGTCATCAATGTAAATCTTCGCATCCGTCAATCTTCCCGCTGCATTCGACAACGGCGTCCAGTCGCGGTCGGACAGGTGGCCGGTTCGCAGCTTGTTCGCATCCACACGCGCCTCGGAGCCGAGCAAACGGATAACGAGCTGTTCTTTGGCCATTTCCAGACTGAAGATGGCAACAACCTTGCCCTTATCGATTGCAGCATGCGCTGCGATGTTCAGGCAGAACGCGGTCTTCCCCATTGACGGACGACCGGCCACGATAATCAGGTCGCTCGGCTGGAACCCCGAAGTCATATTATCCAGCTCAACAAAACCAGTCGGGATGCCGGTGACCATCTCCTTTCTGTCATAGAGAGTTTCAATGATTTTGAAGCTGTGGCCGACAATTTCCTTGAGGGACGCGAATGGTTCCCGAATCTTTTTCTGGGCAATGTCGAAAATAGACCGCTCGGCATTATTCAGCACCTCGTCAATGCTCTCCACCGTCCGTGAATCGTCATAGCACTGCGTGATAATGTCCGTGGAAGCGTGGATCAGCCTCCGGAGAATGGCCTTTTCGCGAACGATCTTTGCATGATATTTAATGTTGGCTGCCGTGGGCACCATGCTGACCAGCATGGCGAGATACGATGCCCCTCCCATTGTTTCAAGCCCCACCTTGCCCCGCAATGCGTCGGCAAGCGTCACGAGGTCGATCGCTTCCCTGCGTTCGAACATCTCGAGCATGACCGCGTAGATCTTTCTATGAATGTCTTTATAGAGGTCCTCGGGAGACAGGACATCGAGGATACTGTTTATTGCGTCGTTTTCGATCAGAAGCGCGCCAAGCACCATCTGCTCGGCATCAATGTTCTGGGGGGGAAGTTTTTGCAGAGAAACTTCGGTTTGAACGGACATGTTTCAACCTCAAGCTTCCGGGAGAAAAAATAAAAACTCAGGCTGGTACACACCAGCCTGAGTGAATTGAATGGGCACGTAAAGCGGCAACGTCACGAAGCAGGGCTGGCGTTACTCCTCAGCGATAACCGATACCTTGAAATCGGCAACGATATCGGTATGCAGTTTCACGGAAACGGTATAATCACCAAGTCTCTTGATGGGCTCCGGCAGCACGATCTTCCGTTTGTCGATCTCCACACCCTGGGCCTTCATGGCCTCGGCGATGTCCATCGTGGTCACGGAACCGAAGAGCTTGCCCTCTTCCCCGGTCTTAGCCTTTATGACGAGCGAAAGGGACTTAACCTTATCGGCATCCGCAGCGGCTTCTTTTTTCATTTTCCGAACAGCATCGGAAACCATCTTCTTCGCATGTTCCATGGCACGAAGATTCTTCGGGGTGGCCTCGATCGCCTTTTTGAGAGGGACCAGATGGTTCCTCGCATAGCCGTCAGCCACCTTGATCAAATCTCCGATTTTTCCCAGATTGTCAATGTCTTCCCGTAAAATTACCTGCATCGTGAATACTACTCCTTTCAAGCTTTATGATGGCACGATAGTACCAGAAACAAGGGCAGGGTGTCAACAAGGAATTGCGCCAATTCACGTATTGGACGTGGAATGGTTCACGCGCCCCATACCCAGTCCACCCGGTCCCGGCCGGCATTTTTCGCCTTATAGAGCGCTTCATCCGCCCTTTTTATCATGTCGTCGATGGACTGATCACTCTCATGCAGGCAGGTTACCCCCATGCTGACCGTGACCCTGAGGTCCCGGATTGTGTTTGCACTCACCTGCATACGCGTGCGTTCGGCGAAATTCCAGGCTTGCTCAGGATTGGTATCAGGCAGAAGAATGAGAAACTCCTCTCCGCCATAACGCCCCAGAATATCATAAACCCGGACCGCTTCCTTGATGCGGCGGGAGACCTCGAGCAGGACTTCGTCGCCAACCAGGTGCCCCAGAGTGTCGTTCACATTTTTAAAATGATCGATATCCGCCATAATGCAGCTGAGTCCCTTGCCCAGCCTCCGGGACTTCTCGAATTCCTCGTTGAAACGGGAAAGAACATATCTTCTATTGTACAATGTGGTAAGTTCGTCGGTAATCGCGATCTTTTCGATCGTCCTCCGGGCCTCAGCAAGCTTCTGGATCAATCGAGCTAAAAAGAAGTAGACCAGTCCCAACAAGACGATCGCTGTGGTGATGCCGAAACCGATGATGGCCCTCGTTTTCACTTTGAGCATACTCTGCAGGTCACCGATATCAAAAGACACGCTGATACCGCCGCGAACATCTCCGACGGAGTATCCCTGTTTTGCATGGCATTCCAGGCAATCTTTTTCAACATACAGCGGAGCAATATATCTGAAATATTCCCTGTTCTTTATTGCCTCTGTCCGATAGACCTCGTGAACTCCGTTCTTTTCAAACTGCTGCAGGGCGTTTTTTTCAAATTCATCCGGCTTATTGTTCGGATTAAGAAGTTTCAGACTCGTTATATGGAATTTAAACACACCCTGCTGTGCCGCTATTTCCGAGATTTCCCGGATCATGAGCGCGGGATTTCTTTTGGTGAATATTCGTCCATCAGCTGTCCTCACATCGGGATTTACGAGATAGGGATTAGATTCAACATCCCCCCTTTTTTCAACATATACCCCGCCATAATGCGCATTCCATCTCCGCGTCATGATGATATTGTTATACAGCACCCGCGCCTGCAGCAGATTTTGTTCGAGCGTCAACTCCCTTGTTTGCTGTGCCATGTAATAAAACACTCCGGCCACGGTCAGGGCAATAACCAGGCTTGTGGAAATCACGAATGTTCGATAGATCTCATTTTCTCTTTTCACCGGCATCAGACGGTTTCTCCCACTTTTCTTTTAAGTTGATGCAGCTTGTTCAGAGCATCGAGCGGGGTCATTGCATCGAGATTCATGTCCACGATCTCTTTGAAAAGCAACCCCGCCTCGCTCGCGAACAACCCGAGTTCGGGTTCGTTAATCTCTGACGCGATGGCCGGCGCGGCTGGCGTCCCGCTTTTCCTTTTCACCCGTTCGTTTCGTCCCGTTACCGCTGCCACGGGTTCGCCCAGTTCGTTGAACTCGGCCTTTTCGAGATTCGCAAGCACCTCTTTCGCACGCTGGATCACCGCCTGCGGCAATCCTGCCAAACGCGCGACTTGAATTCCATAGGATTTGTCCGCGCCGCCTTCCACCACCTTCCGGAGAAATATGATCTGATCATTCCATTCTTTAATAGCTACGGTATAATTCTTCACCCGGTCCATGGTCAGCGCCAGTTCTGTCAACTCGTGGTAGTGCGTGGCAAAAAGGGTCCGCGCTCTGATCTTGTTGTGGAGATATTCGGCCACGGCCCAGGCGATGCTGATGCCGTCAAAGGTGCTGGTGCCTCTGCCGATCTCGTCGAGAATGATGAGGCTCCGGTCCGTGGCGTTATTCAGTATATTTGCGGTCTCGTTCATTTCCACCATGAACGTGCTCTGACCGCGCGTGATAAAATCTGAAGCTCCGACGCGGGTAAAGACCCGGTCCACCAGGCCGATCTGCGCCTCCCGCGCCGGGACAAAACAACCCATCTGTGCCATGACCGTGATCACCGCCACCTGCCGCATATACGTGGACTTGCCCGCCATATTCGGACCCGTGAGGATCACCAGCTGATTTTCATCACAATCCAGGAGCGTGTCATTCGGAATGAACCGGTCCTCGATCGCCAGCTGTTCGATGACCGGGTGCCTGCCGTCCCGTATCGTCAGCACGTCGCTATCCAGGATCACGGGACGGGTATAATTATTTTTTGCAGCGGCTTCTGCAAGGGACGCGAGACAATCGAGAACAGCGATCCTTCGGGCCATGTCCTGTACCCTGACGGTGGAACCGGCGACCGAATCCCTCACCTGCTGGAACAACCTGAACTCCAGGTCGAGGATCTTTTCCTCGGCGCCGAGCACTTTGTCCTCGTACTCCTTGAGTTCCGGTGTGACAAACCGTTCGGCATTCGCAACCGTCTGTTTGCGAATATAGTCCGGAGGAACGTTGGCCAGATTCGTCTTCGTTACTTCGATGTAGTATCCGAACACCCTGTTGTAGCTCACCTTGAGCGAACCGATCCCGGTACGCTCCCGCTCGCGCAGTTCTATGCCCGCGATCCATCCCTTGCCTTCCGTGCTGATGGAACGAAAATCGTCAAGCTCCGCATTATGCCCTTTTTTGATCAGCCTGCCTTCGCGAAGGGTATAGGGCGGATCTTCGTGGATAGCGCTGTCGATGAGCTGGAACACTTCCCGCAGGTCATCCCAGCCTTCCGCCATATGATACAAAAGACGCGCAGTACACGTTGACAGAAGTTCCCTGATCTGCGGCAGAACGATAATTGATTGCTTAAGCGCGAGAAGATCGCGCGCGTTAGCGACGCCGAGCGATACCCGGCTGATGAGACGTTCCAGATCATAGACCGCTCCGAGGATATTCCTCAGGGTGGAACGGAACTGATGATCGTTCCTCAGTTCCTCGACCGCTGACAGCCGACGCTCGATCTCACCCGCATCCATAAGCGGGTTCAGCAGCCATTCCCGCAGTTTTCTGCCGCCCAGGGAAGTGACCGTAGCATCAAGAACCGAAAGGAGCGTGCCCCGGATCGATCCATCATGGATATTTCTGACCAGTTCGAGATTGCGCTGGCAGGAGGCGTCGAGCATCATGTATTCCCGGACCAGGAAGGGCTTCAGTCTCCGTATGTTCGCGAGTCCGGTTTTTTGCGTTTCTTCGATATAGCGAAGCGCGGCCCCTGCAGCGGAGATGCCGATCATCATTCCTGCACAACCGAAGCCTTCGAGCGATGCGACATTAAAATGATCGAGCAGCGTGCGAAGTCCGGTAGTGCGGTCAAAGGTCCAGTCTTCACAGGTATTGATCGCCTGGGTATACAGGCGCAATACCCCTCCGAGCCCTGCATCGAGCGCATGTCCCTTGGGCACCAGAATCTCGCGCGGCGTGAACCGGGCAAGCAGCGTATCGAGTTCAGCAAGGTTGCCGGCGCCCGCAATCTCGGCTATGAAAAAATCACCCGTCGAGATATCAAGGAACGCGACGCCGAATCCGTCATTGGCCGGATAGAGCGATGCAAGATAGTTGTTGTCCTTTGCATCAAGCAGGTTGGAATCGAGGACCGTGCCCGGCGTCACGATCCGGATCACTTCGCGCTTGACGATGCCTTTGGCGAGTTTGGGGTCCTCCACCTGTTCGCAGACCGCGACTTTAAAACCGCGGCGGATCAGCTTCGCAATGTAGCCTTCCACCGCATGGAACGGGAATCCGCACAGGGGCGTTTCAATGCCTTTGGACTTGTTCCGTGCCGTTAAGGTGATCTCTAGCACTTTCGATGCGGTCACGGCGTCCTGGTCGAACATTTCATAGAAATCGCCCATACGGAACAGCAGGATCGCGTCCAGGTGCTGGCGCTTGATCTCGCGGTATTGCTTCATCAGAGGGGTAAGATCGGTCATGGTTTGCATGCGGTAGTCAGGGGCCGGGAGGAGCAAGCCTTTCAAAATACGGTTTCAACCGTTCATACGTTCCGTCAAGAAGTTCCGGCATCACGCGCGTGTCATCGAAGACCGTGATGTAGCTGGAATCCCCGGCCCATCGCGGAACGATCTGGATATGTAAATGCTCGGGGATGCCCGCCCCCGCTGATTTACCGATATTAATTCCGATGTTGAGTCCTTCGGGGCGCATGGCCTGTTTCAGGATGTTCACCGACGCCTGCGTGATTTTCATAAGATCGCAGAGCTCCCCTTCGGGCAATTTGTCCAGTTCTGATTCATGGGTATTGGGAACGATAAGCAAATGACCATTGTTGTACGGATAGAGATTCATGATCACGAAGGAGTGCTTGCCGCGGTACAGGATGTAGTTCTTGCGGTCGTCGTTCTTCTTCATTTCCTCACAGAGGATACAGCCGATCGGTTTTTTGGAACTAAGAATATATTTCATGCGCCATGGCGCCCAGAGTCTGTTCATTTCTGCGTCCTTCATCGGCGACGTTCTTCACGGTTTTTTCATGGCTGCGATGACTTTCTGGATGTCTTCCCAAACAAGCTTCTTGTCAGCGGGTGTCCTGAGCAGGTATGCCGGGTGGAACGTGGGCATGAGAGGTATGCCCTGATATTGCTGCCACTTCCCGCGAAGCGAGGTGATCCCCTGCTTTGTATTCAGCAGCGTTTTAACGGCGACATTCCCCAACCCGATGATAAACCGTGGATTGATCGCCTGGATCTGCTTCCGCAGAAATGGTTCGCATGCGGCTATTTCATCGGGCTCGGGATTCCGGTTGTCCGGAGGTCTGCACTTTACAATATTGCAGATATAGACCTCTTCACGCTTGAGCTTCAACCCTTTAACAATGATATCGGTCAGCAGTTGTCCCGCAGGCCCGACAAAAGGCCTTCCCTGTTCGTCTTCTTCCTGCCCCGGGCCTTCGCCGATGAACACAAGCCGGGCATGGGCATCGCCTTCACCGAAAACAATAGTCTTTCTGTTTTTGCACAGTTTGCACCGTTCACACTCTCCCAGTTCTTCGCGCACTGTCTCAAGACTGAGGGACGGGACCATCGCCGGTTGATTCGATGACGAAGCTTTTTCTTTGAGATGCTGAGCCACGACAGGAGCAATGATTTGTTCGGGCACAGACTCGGGAATGCACGTAGCGACCTCGACAACACTCATCCCGAGCGCTTTCCGGTACTCCAGATGGCCCCGCACCTGCGTCACTATTTCCAGCAATTCGCGCTGAATTTCATCCACGAAATGTGCACCCTGCCTTTAGTTTTGTTTTTTACTCAGCACTCAGCACTCAGCACTTAAACCTGCCCCTAATTCCCCCACTTGAGCTTTGTCCTCAGGATCTCATAGTAGCTCTTGGTAGGGTGTTTGATCAGTTTCATCTTGAACCGGGATCGTTTTATCTCCACCACGTCGTTCGGCAAAAGAGAAAAACCTATCTGACCATCGAGCGTGAGCAGTACGTCCTCGCTCGGAGACGTGAGACAGACGCTAACCACAACATTATCTGGCAAGGCGATCGGCCGATTCGAAAGTGTGTGAGGGCAAATGGGCGTTACCACGAAGCAATGGATCGTCGGATGTATAATCGGCCCGCCCGCTGCAAGAGAATACGCAGTCGACCCGGTCGGTGTCGAGACGATCAGGCCATCAGCCCTGAGCGTGGTCAGGTGCCGGTCGTCAACCAAGACCCTGAGCTCCATCATGCGCGCCAGGGCGCCCTTGTTGATCACCGCATCATTCAGCACCCGATAGCGTGCCACCGACTTTCCTTCGCGGAGAACACTGGCAGTGAGCATGATCCGGTCCTCGGTCTCAAGTTTTCCGGCAATCGCCTTTGCAAGATTATCGTAGAGTTCTTCGAGGGAAACCTCGGCCATGAATCCCAGACTGCCGAGATTGACGCCGAAGATCGGGACGTCGTTGTGCGCATCGGCGACAAGCCGGGCAGCGGACAATAACGTTCCATCACCGCCGAGCACGATGATCATATCGACCAGCGCGGGGATTTCTGTTCGTTCATACCCTTTCTGTTTGAGGGCCATGGCCGTCTCATGGTCGATATATACTTTTTTATTCCGCGCAACGAGCCATGCGGCGAGTTTTTTTGCCGCCTTGCGCGCAGCCGGAATGTTTTTTGTAATAATGCCTATTTTGTTCATAATGAGATTATTGCTGCACTTCCTGTTTCAGTTTTTCGAGCAATACATTGTAGCGCTCCCCTTCGGCAAGAAACCCGATTTCCCTGCCGGTATCATCAACATACGAAAGATAGATGCTTAAAAACTCCGCAGGCAGTTCATCCTCCGCCCTTTCGGCCCACTCGATCACGGTCACGCCGTCGGAACCAAGATAATCCCTGAATCCGATATTTTCGAGGTCTTCGGTGCCCTTCAAACGATAGAGGTCGATATGATAGAACGGCACTCGTCCTTTATATTCATTCACCAGAGTAAAGGTGGGACTCGTGATGTACTGTTCCTTCACCTCAAGCCCGAGGGCGATGCCATAGGCGAAACTTGTTTTGCCTGCGCCCAGATCGCCATACAGGCAAACCGTATCGCCGGGCTGGAGCAATTGCCCCAGGACTTTACCGATCCGCCAGGTCTGCTCGGGGCTTGCAGTAACCACGTCGAACATTATTCCGCCTGCCGTGCGATGGCCTTGACCACGTCACGCTTGCCCACAATACCGACGACCTTTCCGCTCTTCATCACCGGAAGGATATGGACCTTCTTCTCGTCCATGATCGTCGCGATATCGACCAGCGTGGTCTCTTCGGTGATCGTGATGACCGTACGCACGCAGATATCCTCCACTCTGGTCGCGGCCATGCGCTTCACTTCCTGTTCGAATTTCTTGGAACTTTCAAGATAGATGGCCGCGCCAAGAAAGCTCACCACCGTGGGGATATGAAGCCGTTTGTTCTGGCTGATAAGATCGTTCTCGGTCACCATGCCGAAAAGCGCTCCGGAGTCGTCTACTACCGGCACGCCGCTGATCTGGTTCTTGACAAGCAGGGATGCAAGTTCTTCAAGAGAGGTGGACGGTTTAACGGTTACAACGCTGCTGGTCATGATGTTTTTTGCAATGAGCATAGTTTCACCTCGGGTCGTTCGTAGTTACTTCATCAGTGTTTGTATCGCAGAGGGTATTTTTTCGACAAGGTCACGCGTGATCATACTTGCTTCGCCTTTATCTTTTACCGCCAGATCACCTGACAACCCGTGCAGATACACGCCGAGACACGCCGCCTGGGCAGCCGTATGACCCTGCGCCAGAAAGGAAGCGATCATGCCGGCAAGCACATCACCTGTTCCCGCAGTCGCCATGCCGGGGTTGCCGGTGGAATTAATATATACCCTTCCATCGGGCGCCGCGACCACCGTGCCCGCGCCTTTGAGTACGAGTGTTACCTTATATCTCTTCGCAAATGCCGATGCAATGCCGACCCGGTCCTTCTGTACTTCTGCAGTCGTTATCCCGAGCAGTCTGCCCATTTCCCCGGGATGCGGTGTCATGACAACCGGAGCTTTGAGCCGTTTCAGGAGTTCCAGAAAACCGACAAGAGCATTTAACCCGTCCGCGTCGATAACACAAGGGACCTTGATTCGTGAGATTATATCGCGCACTGCCTGCACGGTTTCATAATGCGTTGAAAGTCCCGGACCCAGTGCGCAGGCGCTCATCGACGCTGAGGCCTTCAGAAGCTCCTCCGTTGCATTGATACCCAACGTCCCTTCCATGCTCTCAGCTGACGATATGCACATGGCTTCAGCCAGAGAAGACTGGATTACCGGCACCAAGCTGTTCGGTGTCGCAATACTCACGAGCCCGGCGCCCGCTCTGAGCGCGCCTTGTGCCGCCATGATTGCGGCCCCTGCCTTGCCGGGCGAACCGGCGATGACCATGACATGGCCGAAGTCACCTTTATGTGCATGCGGATTTCTCGGATCGACAAGACCCCAAAGAGAGCCGGCATCCAGCAGGCTGAGAGCGATATGTTCTTTTTCTATGGCCTGCGCGGGAATGCCGATATCCGCGACCGTAATTTTGCCGGCATACTCAGCGCCGGACTGGAGCAGGAGCCCCTGTTTCAGGAGCGACATGGTCACGGTAAGGTCTGCCCGCAGTGCGGAGCCCATGATCTCACCGGTGTCCGCATTGATGCCGGTCGGCATATCAACAGCCACAACAGGTTTCCCGGAAGCATTGATCAGCTCAACAGCGAACGCGTAGGTCCCTTTGAGCGGAAATGAAAGCCCCACACCAAGAAGCGCATCCACAAGGATATCAGCCCAGGCAACGACATCGGCGATCGCCTTTCTTCCCGCATTCTGCAGAATTTCACCGTCCATCTTCTGAAGAATGGTGAGATTGAGCTTCGCCTCACCTTTTACCGCGTTTACCGGCGCAAGCAGCGCAATGCGCACCGGCACACCGCGGATAATGAGCCTCCGGGCAAGGGCCAGCCCGTCGCCGCCGTTATTTCCCTTGCCGCAGAGAATGCCGACGCGCAGATCAGGGAAACCTTCAAACGATCGCTCCATCTCGGCCATGACCGCGGCAGCGGCATTCTCCATCAATACCGGGCCGGGAATGCCGAACGCTTTGATCGCGCGTCGGTCGATGTTCTTCATTTGTTTACTGTTGGCTATTTTCATCATGCACGCATCAGGAAGGCCGGTACAGAGAAATCTACGTTACTATCGATGGATTATGTTCATACGATCAAAATCAGGATTGTTCACCCGAAGTATAAACAGCTCCTCCGACGAGAACCACCTGCGCAACCGCGTATCCTTCATCATGTGAATAGCTGAGCAGGATCTGCTTCACGCCTTTCAGGTCCATCATGTCCTTGACGCGGCCCGCAACATTCACGATCGGCCCGCCGCCCTCGCCATGGAGCACCTCAATATCGGTCCATTTCACGCCGGCGCTCCATCCGGTGCCGATGGCCTTCAGCACCGCCTCCTTGGCCGCGAACCTGCCTGCAAAATGCTGCGCGGGAAATTTCTGCCGTGAGCAATACTCCCGCTCCCGCTCGGTGAATACACGCTCAAGAAAACCCGGATGATTCTGACCCGCCCGGTCAATGCGGTCAATTTTAACGAGATCGACGCCGATACCAATGATCATGTTCTCTCCTGTCCTGCTGCGATGGGTGTCCGCTCTAATCCTCGACCAGGGATCTCATCTCTCGCACCGCACGATCCAGGCCCACCAACGCCGCACGGGAAATGATGCTGTGGCCGATATTCAACTCTTCAACCTCGGGCAAACGGGCGATCCGAGAGGTATTTATATAGTTCAGACCGTGGCCCGCGCCCACACCAAGCCCCAGACTTGCCGCAAGTTTTGCCCCTTCAGCGATCTTTTGAAATTCGTGTTCCCGATCTTTATCAGACCGCGCATTCGCATAGGAACCGGTATGGAGTTCTACCCAATCCGCGCCGGTCTTCTTGGCAGCGGCGATCTGCCGGTCATCAGGGTCTATGAACAGACTGACCACGATGCCCGCCTGCCGGATGCGACCGATGTATTCCTTGAGAAAAACCTCCCGGGAAGCGACATCAAGCCCCCCTTCCGTGGTCAGCTCTTCCCGCTTCTCCGGCACAAGGGTCGTGATATCCGGCTTTATCTGCAAGGCGATGCGTTGCATCTCTTCCGTTGCCGCCATCTCCAGATTGAGCCGCGTTTGCACGATTTCACGCAACAGGCGCAGATCGCGGTCCTGAATATGCCGCCGGTCTTCGCGCAAATGGGCGATGATCCCCGAGGCGCCCGCAAGCTCGGCAAGCACTGCCGCGGCAACAGGATCCGGCTCCACGCCTTTTCTTGCCTGGCGCAGGGTTGCAATATGGTCGACGTTTACGGATAACCTTGGCACGCTGCGACTCCTTCATAAATCGATTTTTCAAATTCTATCATCTCTCTGATAAAATATCCAGAAATTTGTGATCTTGATGCCATAAATCGGCCAGTTACGTGCAGCGAAAGACTTCTTTTTCAGACACCCCCCCATTCTTAAAAATCATGTGCTATAATGGCTACTATCCTCAAAATTGACGAGCTATTTAATAAGGGACCACTATGCTATTCAGAGTATTTGAAAAAGAAGAACTGAAGAAATTCTTTGACCTGCTCGCGGAAAAGAACACTATTGTCGGACCGGTTGAAGCCGGCAGAGACCGGAATAAAGCTCCCCTCTATGCCTTTGAACAAGTCTCGGATTTCAGCAAGATTCAGCTGCACTACACCACCACGAAATTGCCCGCCAAACGGTATTTCCTTCCGTTCAAGGAAGACCTCGCTACGTTCCAGATGCAGGGAGATGACTGGCAAAAGACGATTGATTACCATAGTGATCGGCCTTTTGTATTCTTCGGCCTCCACGCCTGCGACATCAACGCACTGAACAAGCTCGACAAGGTCCTCCTGGGCGGCGCCTACCCCGTGCCCTACTATGCGGCCAAGCGGAAAAACATGTTCATCGTCGGACTGGATTGCCGGCCGCAGCCGTTCTGTTTCTGCCGATCAATGGGATCTGACACCGTTCTCCATGGCTTTGACCTGTTCATCACAGACATCGGCAGCAAATATTTCCTTGAGGTCCTTTCCGCTACAGCCTATAACCTTCTCCAGGCCGTCAAGACCCGGACACCGGAAGAAGCCGACCACGTGCAATACATGAAAACCGTGGCAGAAAAGAACAAACAGTTTACCGCGCACGTGGACACCACCGACCTCACCAAAATCCTTGACATGGAATTCCAGTCCGATGTCTGGAAAAAATGGGGGGATAAATGCCTCGCCTGCGGGACCTGCTCCAATGTCTGCCCGACCTGCTATTGTTATGGCGTTGAAGAAACCGTAAACGTTGACATGAAGAACGCTAAAAAGACCAAGACCCTGTATTCCTGCAATATTCTGGATTTTGCCGAGGTCGCGGGCGGTCATAATTTCAGGTCCGAGAGATCTTCCCGTCTCAAATATCGTTACTATCATAAACACCGGGGGTTCGTCGAGGCGTATGAAGAATCGCTCTGCGTCGGCTGCGGCCGTTGCGGAGAATCGTGTCTGGCCAACATCACCGTCCCGGAAGTCATTGCAAGCGTCCGCGGAGAGGAGCAATAATTAAGTGGATACTCAGTTAAAGTTCAACGATGTTATGGCGGAATCACACGGGCACCGAAAGCAGGACCTCGCCACATACGAACATACGTACAAAGCAGAGATAACGAGTGTACACAAGCTTACGGACATGGAGAACCTCTACCGCATACGGATCATCGATGCTTCGGAGAGAAACCAGTTTGCGTTCAAACCAGGTCAGTTCCTCATGCTGGAACTCCCGGGCATCGGCGAGGCGCCCTTTTCCATATCGTCCTCACCGAGCAGCCACGGCGACGTCGAACTCTGTATCCGCAAGGCAGGCAACCTCACGGGTTTTTTATCCAAAGCGAGCCGCGGCATGCGAGTCGGCATCCGGGGCCCCTTCGGCACCCACTTCCCCATGGAAACCATGCATAACCAGAACATCCTCCTTATCGCCGGAGGCCTGGGCCTCGCCCCCCTCCGGTCGCCGATCGCATATGTGCAGGAGAACCGCAACCTGTTCAACAAGGTTAATATCGTGTATGGCACCAAAGAGCCGTCCCAGCTCCTCTTCACCTACCAGTACGACACCTGGCGCAAGGACGACATCCAGCTGGACATCATCGTCGAGAAGGCCGATTCATCATGGAAAGGGCCGGTGGGGATGACCACAAAGATTCTCGACCGGATGGCCGCGGAAAGCGATGATGCCTTTTTCCAGAACACTCACGCCATCGTATGCGGCCCGCCGGTCATGTTCAAATTTGTGTGCGACCGCCTGACCAAACAGGGCGTGCCTATGCAGAAGATGTTCGTTTCCCTGGAACGGCGCATGCACTGCGGCATGGGCAAGTGCTGCCGCTGTAACGTAGGTTCGACCTATACCTGTCTGAGCGGACCGGTGTTCGATTACTGGTCGGTGATGAACCTGAAAGAGGCGATCTGATGAACGAACCTCAAGAGAATGCAGCAAGAACTTATCTCGGCGTGCCTCTTGCGCGCCCCCGGGTGGCTTTTTTTGAAATGTCCTCCTGCGAAGGCTGCCAGCTCCAGATCGTGAATAACGAGGCCTCGCTTCTCGATTTTCTCTCCCTGGTCGAAGTGGTAAATTTCCGCGAAGCCATGACCGAAGCATCCGATGATTACGCCATCGCTTTTGTCGAAGGAAGCGTGACCCGCGCCGATGAGGTCGAACGTCTCAAAAAGATCCGTGAACACGCACAGGTCCTCGTGGCATTCGGGTCCTGCGCCTCGTTCGGTGGCGTCAACCAGTTGAAGAACCGCTTCAACGACCCTGCGTGGGTCAAGAAACAGGTCTACGGGACCCATCCGATCGTGACAAATGATAAGGCACTGCCGCTCGAAGCGTTCGTCAAGGTCGACCTCAATATATTCGGCTGCCCGGTCAAGAAGGAAGAGGTTGAAAAGATCGTGACCAATGTGGCGCTCGGCAAAGCTATCGTGCACCCGAAATATCCGGTCTGCATGGAATGCAAGGCAAATGAGAATGTCTGTTTGTTTGATCTCGGCGAGCCCTGTTTGGGACCGATCACCCGGGGCGGTTGCGACTCCTGGTGCCCGAACAGCAAGTTCGGCTGCTGGGGCTGCCGCGGACCAGCGGAGGATGCGAATGTTGATCAGATGAAAATCATTATGAAAGAACGCGGATTCTCGGAAGAGACCCTGCTCGACCGGCTTGAGTGTTTCGGGGGGTTCGAAAAGGACGCTGCAGTTCTTAGAAATATCGCTGCGAAGTAAACCTGATAAATCATTTTTGCCACGGATTGACACGGATGTACACGGATAACATCAACGTTTCCCGCTTCATTCGTGGCTACTCGCTTAAGGGGTTCTCATGAAATCAACGCGCACCATCAACATCCACCACATCACCCGGGTCGAAGGACACGGGAATATCAATATCAAAATTCAGGATGGCAAAATTGAACAAGCCCAGTGGGAAGTTGTCGAGACCCCGCGGTTTTTTGAGGCCATGCTCGTCGGGAAAAAATGGGAGAACGCCCCCTGGATCTCAGGCAGGATCTGCGGCATCTGCTCCATTGGCCACACGCTGGCCAGCATTCGCGCTGTGGAAAATGGTTTCGGGATCGTGCCCTCGGAGCAGACGCGGAAACTGCGCCTTCTCCTGAAGCACATGGAAACGCTCCAGAGCCATGTGCTCCATCTTTACTTCCTAGCAGCGCCGGACTTCCTGAATGCAGGCAGCGTGTTCCCGCTCATCAATTCCCATCCCGACGTGGTAAAACGCGCCGCAGGCATGAAGCTGCTGGCGAATGATCTCTGCGATTGCGTGGGCGGCCGCCGCATGCATCCGACCCGGACCGTTGTAGGTGGGTTCACCATGGTGCCGGAGAAAAAAGAACTGGTTAAGTTCAAAGACCGTCTAAAGAACATCATGGAAGACCTTGTGCAGACCGCGGAACTCTTCCGAACCTTTGCCATCCCCGACTTCTCACGGGAAACCGAGTTCATCTCGCTGAAGGATGATAAAAGCTACCCATTTATCGGAGGAGATCTGGCATCGACCGATAAGGTCCGGAAAAAAGAAAACGAATATAAAGCTATGACCAATGAGTATATGGTTGAGCAATCAACATCAAAATGGAGCCGCGTGTCGCGTCAGTCCTTTGCAGTGGGGGCACTCGCCCGTCTCAACAACAACTTTGACCTGCTGCATCCCATGGCTCAAGAGATTTCCGTGAGCTTCGGCCTGAAACCGGTGAACCACAACCCCTACATGAACAATATCGCCCAGCTTGTTGAATGCGTTCACGTAGTGCTCGAGTCCATGAGCCTGATCGATGAACTGGTCGGCGCGCCATGGGAGGCTCCCCGCCAACCGGTCACCCCAAGAAGCGGCACGGGCGTTGGCGCGGTGGAAGTGCCCCGCGGAATCCTCTATCACAGCTACACGTTTGACAACGACGGCAGGATCACTGCCTGCGACTGTGTGATCCCCACGAGCCAGAACCATGCGAACATCCAGCATGACCTTCAGGCGCTTGCGACAAAGTACGCGGCAAAAGGAACCCAGGACCGCGATATAGAACTACTGGCGCAAATGCTGGTCCGATCGTACGACCCGTGCATCTCCTGCTCCGTGCATTAACCATGCGCCATCCAGCAGGAGAAAGGATACGTCCATGGAACACCAGGAAAAGGTCATAGCACGATTTTCCGATGGCTCCCTCCTCAAAGGTTCGGTCCGGAATTTCACGCGGGATTCGGATGTGGTGCTGCTAGAAGAGCTGGGGAACCGCCAGCAGCATCGGATACCCATTGATCAACTCAAGGCCCTTTTCTTTGTGCATTCCCTTGGCGGCGACAGTTCGCACCGGGAACGCAAGGTCTTCGGGATCGGTCAGAATTCCGGCCGCAAAGTATTTATTAAATTTCAGGATGGGGAAACGCTGATGGGATTTCTTGATGGCGATTTTCCCTGGAAGAAAGGCTTCTTCATTTCAAAGCCTGATGATAATGCAAAAGGATTCTACGTGGTGCCGGTGGATAGAGATAGTAATAATAGAAAGGTTTTTGTTGTGGCAACCGCGGTAAAGGACCTCACCATCATGCAGGGAGCATAACAGCTCTCACGTCGTGCTTTTCCCCCTTCACTTCCTGTTTTTTCTTCGGCGCATTACCAAAAAGAGAAGGAGTAATAATAAGGCCAGCAATGCGAGAACCAGAGGGTCAGCAAGAACGAAATCCTCTTCAAAGTCATTGGCTGGAGCCGGAGTTGCTGCAAGTGGTTTTACCTGAGGAACCTCGACCGGCTTCTCAATAACCGTGTTTGAGTCCTCGCTCTGGATCACCTCTTGTTTTGCAATCTGTCTGGCATGCCGATCCCTTTTGATCCTGATCGGCTTCCCATATTTATCATGCTCGTGATATTCCCCGTATAAAAGGCTCCACTCCCCGCATCCGTGCAGGCATTTATGCCCGCCATATTTGTCCGTTTTACCGGGATGGGAGCCCGCCTGCAACGGAAATAAACTCAGCAAAGCAACAATGATCACTCGTTTCATGCGTCGAGTGTATAATATTCGAGAATGAGCGTCAACAGGCAAAACGGCCTGAAATACGCAGTCTTTTTGCTTGACAACCACAGGTCGTGATGTTAAATTATCCACCGCATTAAACACACCAACGTGGGGCTGTAGCTCAGCTGGGAGAGCACAAGGCTGGCAGTCTTGGGGTCAGGGGTTCGATCCCCCTCAGCTCCACCAATAATTAATCCAAAGAAGTGCAAGGAAGTGCAAAAGCCCCTATAAAATAGGGGCTTTTTTTATTTCCTTGTTTTTCGGCGTCCGATATGGTATGCATAAATCCAGGTGTTTTGGGTATACGATCATCGCCAACATATACCCACAATATGATGTATATACCCAAAAAGGAGCGGATATGCCAAAAAGGATTCCTCCATTATCTGATCAGAAAATTAAAAGGACCAAGCCGCAACAGAAACAAATTGCCCATTTTGATGGCGGCGGAATGTTTCTACTAGTCACACCCTCTGGCGGCAAGTTATGGCGATTCAAATATCGTTTTGAGGGAAAGGAGAAAATTCTTGCATTCGGCAGCTACCCCGAGATATCGCTCGCCGATGCACGGGAAAAACGTGAAGCAGCGCGAGCACAAGTCGCAAAAGGGATAGATCCAGCCAATATCAAAAGGGCTCAAAAATTATCGAAGGACCAAGGAGAAAACAGTTTCGAAGTTGTTGCACGTGAGTGGCATGAGAAGTTCTCTTCGCGCTGGTCACCAGGCCATGCCGAAAGACTTTTGTATCGCCTTGAAAAGGAAGTCTTCCCTTGGATCGGCTCTCGACCCATCGGCGAGATAAAAGCTCCTGAAGTGCTTGCGATCATGCGCCGCATAGAATCAAGAGGGACATTAGATACTGCCAAACGGGTAAAGATACTTTGCGGTCAGGCAATACGATATGCCGTAGCGACGGGTCGTGCGGAACGAGACCCAACTGCTGATTTAAAGGGAGCGTTACCACCGATAATAAAATCACATCTGGCTGCAGTGACCGATCCGAAAGAGGTCGCCGATCTATTACGAGTGATGGACAGCTACCAAGGATCATTTGTAGTGCGATGCGCCCTGCAGTTAGCTCCGCTTGTTTTTGTCCGTCCTGGCGAGCTGCGACAAGCCGAATGGTCAGAAATAAATCTGAATACGGCCGAATGGAATATCCCCGCAAATCGGATGAAAATGAAACAAGCACATTTAGTCCCCCTATCGCGTCAGGCACTGGATATCCTGAGAGGCTTGAAGCAAGTAACCGGCGATGGTCGATATCTATTTCCTTCCATACGCTCATCTGCTCGTCCGATGAGTGATAATACTATTCTTGGGGCGCTACGGCGCATGGGGTACAGTAAGGACGAAATGACCGGCCACGGATTTCGAGCGATGGCCCGCACTATCCTTGATGAAGTTCTGCAAGTGCGGCCAGATTTTATCGAGCACCAATTGGCCCATGCTGTGCGCGATCCGAATGGTCGGGCATATAACCGGACCGCGCATCTGGCAGAGAGAACAATGATGATGCAACAATGGAGCGATTATCTGGACGATTTGAAGGCAGGGGGGAAGATATTCCCGTTTGCGAAAAAGGCGGGGTAAAAATATCACTCTTAATGCTTATCCAACAACGAAGTGAAGCAAACTTCAAGCGAAGCATGCTGTCTGTGCCGGTGTGTTGCGCGCTCGGTTTAGATTGAAAACTGAGGAACGACCTTCGGGTTATGAGAGCTTTTAAGGCATTTTTATAAGTGGGCCTCTATCTTGGCATTTTTAAAATCAGCTGATATTACCGAAAGATAACCGTTCTGTCAATTCTTTCCTTTACGCTATTTTCTGCAGTTTCTTTAAAAGTTGGACACATTCGTGGACACACTGTTTTTATAAGAAGCAACGCATATATAATTATAGCGAAGGTCATTCCTCGCATGCTTTACTTAGAGTATAGAGATGGCGCATACCATTTTCCCAACTATAATATCACTGGATGAAATACATTGGTACATCCATCGTTAACAACATCATAACTCGCATGCCACCTTTATTTTCCGTCTGCCCTTCGACGCTCATTGTTCTTAATAAAGGTACGTATGATGCTCCAAACCCAAATGCCATTGGCATACCTTTCACATTCCAATGAAAATACAGCCCTGGAGATAGCACCTGTGTTATCTTTACATTTTCTGTTTTATCTTTAACATCATCTTTTCCGGCAATTCTCGTTGTTGCCACGGCGCCAACATCAAGAAACGACATAAACAACCCGCAGGTGTTCGGCAGCCATTTGGTCGCAAATCGACAATTACTACTATGCCACGTTTTATCAACACCAACAGGTGCGAAAATCCCAAATGCCTCGCCAGCACTGTAGGGATTGTGAATATATTCTCGTGAAATTTGGAATCCCAACATCGCGCCAACTGATAATGTTGTCCTATTGTTCTGCTTTAATTTCCAGGAGTTCACGGAAGACGCCGTCTCATTTAATATGTTTTTGATTTCGAACTGAGTGTGTGCGGCAGCAAGTGATGCGATCACTGGTACATATTTCTGCACTGGATTGTTAGGCGATATTAAATTAATATTTGCCTCATCAAATGTATTTGTAACTTCGTTAATAGCGATATCCATTTCGTCTGCGCATTTACCGTCCACAGTGTCTGTGTTGAACTTATTAAGTTTTTGAAATGTTTCTCTTGCTTCATTTAACTTCTCGCTAATTGATGCGAAGCCATAACCTTTCCGCTTTTTAGAGATATCTTCATTAAATACATCGTAATAGGTTTCAAGAAGTGAATCATAGCAATACGCACTATGCGGCACATCTTTTCTTATCTCCTCTAATATTGACCGGTTCAATATGATAGTAATATTATGTTTTAGTTTCTTAATACTTTCTGCTTGGTAATTTGTTTCACCTGATTCGAATGAAGCGAGCATCATCATCAAGGCATTTGCTTTTTTCGGCAGCTGTTTATCATCATCCAGGAAGTTCTCATAAAAGTCATCTTTGGTTAACAATTCGTTAAGATTGGCTATGGAACCACATGATGATTTATCATTAGAATAATATTTTTTATAAGTTTCACTGCAAATTTTATTTGCCAGTGCTAAATCGGGTTTAAAATCATCATCTGTAAATTCAGCTGTCTTTGATTTGCTCATAATCATGATCAATTTATCTTGCGCGTCTCGTTTCAGCTCCACTAGTCTGTTTTCGTAATATTCGTTGATTATTTTGTTAAGATCTAGGAGCGCATCAGAATACTGTCCTGTCATCACAGCGTTGAGAGCATTCAATGACGGCTCCATGTAGCTTCTGAAGTTTCGGTCAATTCCCGGGATAGCGTTGACGAAGGGGTTGTCAATGATTGAGATAATGTCTGCACTGATTTGTTTTGCGGCAGATGCTATTTTCGCAGAGTTATTGCCATCATTTGTAGCATGTTTTATTATTTGGCTGTCCTGAGTTTCCAGTGGAGCTTTTTGGGGCATAAACATGCATCATAGGCTTTGTTAATAATGGTTTTGAAATATTCCGGTTCTTTGAAAACTTGACACGTTATGGTGCAGGGAGTATGGTTTTGTCTTATGAAGAAAACCACCCTCCGCTCACTCTACAGCTTTCCAGGTTTTCAAGCTCTTGCCGCGCTTAAAGAGATCCCGGAAGATCGCGGCGCCCGTATTATCGTTCTTCGACGCCGGCAAAAAAAACAACCTGTTCTTGTGGACACCGTCAAAAGGGCATCTACGATCGGTGTACCCATCAGGTTCGGGACCTGGACTCCGGCGGCGTCCGCATCTACCTGGAATTCGAGTATCGCCGGGTACACTGCAAAAGGTGCCAAGCCGTGAAGCGCGAAACCCTTGCCTGGCTGGCATCCTCCAAGCGCTTCACAGAGCGGTTCGAGCAGGCCATCGGTCGCCAGTGCCGGGAGATGTCCATTACCCGCGTTGCTGAGATGAACCGCCTGAGCTGGGACCAGGTCCGGCGCATCGAGAAGAACTACATGCGTGCGCTCCTGGCCAAACATCCACCGTCCGATAATCTTCGAGCAATCGGAGTCGATGAGATATCCATATCCAAGGGCCATACCTACGTAATCGTCGTCGCCGATCTGGATGAGCAACGTCCGATCTGGCTTGGCGGCGAAGGCCGCAGGGAAGAGGATATGGACCTCTTTTTCAATGAAATCGGGCCGGACCTTTCGAAAAAGATCCAGCTCGCGGTCATGGACATGTGGAAGGCCTTCAGAAACTCCACCATGAAGCATGCGCCATCTGCCCAGTTCGTCTTCGATAAGTTCCATGTGCTTAATCATCTCTCGATGGCCATGGACGAAGTCAGGCGGCGCGAGTACAAACGTGTCAGTGTAAAAGAACGAAACTTTATTAAGGGCCAGCGTTATACGCTGCTTTCCAACCGGGCAAATCTTGATTTGGAAGGCAAGCGGTCCTTGAAACTATTGCTCAAGGCCAATAGCCGCATCCACAAGGCTTATCTTCTCAAAGAGTCTTTCGCACAGCTCTGGTCATACAACAATCCGACCTGGGCACGGAAGTTCTTCGAGAACTGGAAAGCGCAGCTCCGATGGAGCCGCTTGGAACCGTTTCAGAAATTCGCCGCAATGATTGAACGTCATTGGGATGGCATCATCAGTTACTGCAATCCCGACAACAAAGTCTCCCTCGGTTTTATGGAGGGATTAAACAACAAGATACGGGTGATTCAACGTCGGGCCTATGGCATCAGGGACAAGGAGTATCTTCGACTCAAGGTACTTACATCCTTCCTCCCAGATGCTAAATATGACCCACTCTAAACCCGGAAGACCCTATTATTTTAACCTGGGCTTCGATATCATTAATCAACCGTGCCCATTGTAGCGCAAACTGTTTTTGTCTGTGAATTGCCTCATTTCCCGGTTGCATGACAATATTATGCTGCTTCAATTTCTGGACAAGAGACGTTACGGCAGAATCCCAATCTTTTGTTCCTGATTTCCTGAATTTTATGATTTCCTGAGCAACCAGCCCGGTTACATATAGATCACAAGTGTTTTGCTTTGATGATAGGCTTTCATTGGTGCAGCCATCGGACAATTTCTGGTTCTCCGCAAGTCCAGCAAGGTTATTTTCAACTGGCACGCCATTGACCGTTTCTTTAACAATGCTTGTCATAAAATATCCTTTGTCTGTTTTCATATTTCTGCATAGCAAATTAGCAGGCAGTATTTCTATATCCTTCCTGAATGCACTCACAAGTCCGGGTAGATATGACAAGCTCTCTTTTGATTGCGACCGCATTACACAAGTGTTGTAGAAATAGATCGTGAATTTTTCCTGACAAAGTTGCTCCTGCATATCGTCCATAAACCATTGAACAGCCTCGGCTTTCGCCCTGTCAACAATAAAGTCAGTCAATCCTAATATGATTTCCGATTCGATAGATCCGCCGGTTTTCTGTTTTTGTTGACTATTAACATTGGGTGCAGTGGTTGGCTGTATCGGATATACATCAGTCTTTTCTTCGACTGGCATTGCCACAACGTTATCAAACGCTATGCCCATGGTGTCCTCATTAGGATACCATGGGTTAATTTTGTAAGAAGCTATGTCGGCTTCACTCGGCGCAATGATATCAGGACAACTTATTTGAGCATAGAGTGTCGGGGAATACACGCAAAAGCAAAGAAGCATTGTTATTGCTAATAAAGTATTTTTAATCATAAATATATCCCTCCATTTAAAAAACCTTTTTTGTAAACTTAAATATTGACCTTCACGTCACAACTAGTTTTATAAATATTTCCATTTTAGACTATAGGACTATATGATATTTAATTCCGCCTGTCACCTGTCATAAGTGACAGGTACCCTTTATTACTTTTTCCCTGATAAACTATAGTTTATTCATCCAAATTGATATCATCAAAGACTCGTCAATACCGACAACCCTACTTTTAAAGTTTTTAGTAGGAATTATGGAACCTTAATATCATGGGAATTTATTGGCGTGACGGTATGCAGGAGGAGCTTATGATACCGACGGTGAAGTCAGATTTGAATGGAGAGATATAATTGGCACGCCCAAGGACGCATAATGCAATGACTACCATCGTCTTTGTCTTCATGGCCTGCCCCCCGGTATGAAGCTTCTTTGGTTGTTATGTACTACCTATTGTCAAATGCAATAATTATATTATCCATCACGATTGTCATTATCGTAATTCACTACGGTCTTAATTCAATATGTACTGTTCCCGGCCATCCATTCCGCGAGGTAACCGTGCCGCTGCCGCTCAACCCTCCGGAAGTACTGATGTTGGCTGTTGGTAAAGACAGTATACTATAATAGACCGCGATCCTTCCGCCGCCGCCAGCCCCGTTGCTGGAGCTGCTGGCACCGCCCTGGGCGCGTATCGTACCAGTGCCGGAAAGGGTCCCCGTATTGATAGTTATTCCTCCGCCGCTCCCGCCGCCGTAACATACCCCGCTGCCGTCCGCAAGGATGCTCCCATTCACCAGAGCCGAGCCCGCCGTAATCCGCACCAGGCCGCCGCCGTTGCCACCGGGATAACAACTATATCCCGTGCTCGATGCGCCGCCACCGCCGCTTCCCACCTCGTTCGGATTCATCAAATCTCCGTACACCGCATTCACACCGCCACTGTAAACACCACCCAATCCTCCGTAGCTGCCTCCATTGTTCGCTCCGCTACCGTTCGTCGCTGTGTTCCCGAATGTCCGGCCTATGTAGCTGTTCCCTCCCTGCCAACCGCCCAAATAGCCTCGACCAGATACGTCGATCTTGGATAAACTGTCAATAGTAAGGGATGTAGTGGCGTTTAGTACTACCTTATACGTTGTTGTCGTCGTTGTCCCTAAATGGTTGATGTAACCACCGTTTTTGATTGTAATTTTATCTGCCGTGACATCATTATTATCCGTATGCAGACTGCTCGCGTCCACGACCAGCTCATTGCCGACCACCAACCGATCACTCAAGAATACTCGCGCCTTGCCGGATATCGTCATTTGGTTGAGCGTGTAGATTCCCGTGTATTGGCTCCCCACAGACGCTACTTGTGTAAGATCGCCCTCGGCAGGATCTATATACAGGGTAGCAGCATCGTTATTGACGATAGTAAACGTTCTATTCTGGCTCGTATTCGGATTGAACTTAAGACCTTTGAGAACACCCGGTATCCAGGCAACATTACTGTTCGTCAAACTGATGCCCGTTATTGCAGTCACCATTCCCTGGCCCACTGCTGGAAGCGAAGTGGAGCCTTCGCGGCTGTCCATGGTCGCATTGTCTATAATCAAATCACCATACGTATTCGTACTGGACTTAAGATAAACTGTCCCTGCTCCGCCATTTTCTCCGACTGAATCGGAACTGCCGCCTTTTACCGTGATCGTCCCTGCATATCCGGTTTTATCTGTATAGTAGACCGCGATCCTTCCGCCGCCGCCAGCCCCATAGCCGGAGCTGCTGGCACCGCCCTGGGCGCGTATCGTACCAGTGCCGGAGAGGGTCCCCGTATTGATAGTTATTCCTCCGCCGCTCCCACCGCCGTAACATACCCCGCTGCCGTCCGCAAGGATGCTCCCATTCACCAGTGCCGAGCCCGCCGTGATCCGCACCAAGCCGCCGCCGTTGCCACCGGGATAACAACTATATCCCGTGCTCGATGCGCCGCTGCCACCGCTGCCTGCCTCATTCGGATTCATCAAATCTCCGTACATCGCATTCACACCGCCACTGTAAATGCCACCCAATCCTCCGTAGCTGCCTCCATTATTAGTTCCACTCCCGTTCGCCGCTGTGTTCCCGAATGTCCGCCCTATGTAACTGTTCCCTCCCTGCCAGCCGCCCAAATACCCACGGCCAGATACGTCGATCTTGGAGGTAGAATCGATGGAAAGGGTCGTGGCTGTTACATCCAGTTGAGACATCCCTGTTGTTCCTGTATACGGATGAGTCAGTACGCTCCCATTCTTCAAAATAATATTTTCCGCTGTCACACCACCATCAAAAACAACCGTACTGTTGGTAACCGTAATATCACCATATCTTCCACTAGGGAGCGTTGTGGCGACATCCATGACATCTTTATTGTTAATGACTATTTCTCCGAAGAACGATGATGCGGACTTCCAATACACAGTTCCCGCACCACCTCTGCGGCCAGATGAGGAACTCCCCCCATTTGCATCTACCGTCCCTGCATATCCGGTTTTATCCGTATAGTAGACCGCGATCCTTCCGCCGCCGCCAGCCCCGTTGCTGGAGCTGCTGGCACCGCCCTGGGCGCGTATCGTACCAGTGCCGGAAAGGGTCCCCGTATTGATAGTTATTCCTCCGCCGCTCCCGCCGCCGTAACATACCCCGCTGCCGTCCGCAAGGATGCTCCCATTCACCAGAGCCGAGCCCGCCGTAATCCGCACCAGGCCGCCGCCGTTGCCACCGGGATAACAACTATATCCCGTGCTCGATGCGCCGCCACCGCCGCTTCCCACCTCGTTCGGATTCATCAAATCTCCGTACACCGCATTCACACCGCCACTGTAAACACCACCCAATCCTCCGTAGCTGCCTCCATTGTTCGCTCCGCTACCGTTCGTCGCTGTGTTCCCGAATGTCCGGCCTATGTAGCTGTTCCCTCCCTGCCAACCGCCCAAATAGCCTCGACCAGATACGTCGATCTTGGATAAACTGTCAATAGTAAGGGATGTAGTGGCGTTTAGTACTACCTTATACGTTGTTGTCGTCGTTGTCCCTAAATGGTTGATGTAACCACCGTTTTTGATTGTAATTTTATCTGCCGTGACATCATTATTATCCGTATGCAGACTGCTCGCGTCCACGACCAGCTCATTGCCGACCACCAACCGATCACTCAAGAATACTCGCGCCTTGCCGGATATCGTCATTTGGTTGAGCGTGTAGATTCCCGTGTATTGGCTCCCCACAGACGCTACTTGTGTAAGATCGCCCTCGGCAGGATCTATATACAGGGTAGCAGCATCGTTATTGACGATAGTAAACGTTCTATTCTGGCTCGTATTCGGATTGAACTTAAGACCTTTGAGAACACCCGGTATCCAGGCAACATTACTGTTCGTCAAACTGATGCCCGTTATTGCAGTCACCATTCCCTGGCCCACTGCTGGAAGCGAAGTGGAGCCTTCGCGGCTGTCCATGGTCGCATTGTCTATAATCAAATCACCATACGTATTCGTACTGGACTTAAGATAAACTGTCCCTGCTCCGCCATTTTCTCCGACTGAATCGGAACTGCCGCCTTTTACCGTGATCGTCCCTGCATATCCGGTTTTATCTGTATAGTAGACCGCGATCCTTCCGCCGCCGCCAGCCCCATAGCCGGAGCTGCTGGCACCGCCCTGGGCGCGTATCGTACCAGTGCCGGAGAGGGTCCCCGTATTGATAGTTATTCCTCCGCCGCTCCCACCGCCGTAACATACCCCGCTGCCGTCCGCAAGGATGCTCCCATTCACCAGTGCCGAGCCCGCCGTGATCCGCACCAAGCCGCCGCCGTTGCCACCGGGATAACAACTATATCCCGTGCTCGATGCGCCGCTGCCACCGCTGCCTGCCTCATTCGGATTCATCAAATCTCCGTACATCGCATTCACACCGCCACTGTAAATGCCACCCAATCCTCCGTAGCTGCCTCCATTATTAGTTCCACTCCCGTTCGCCGCTGTGTTCCCGAATGTCCGCCCTATGTAACTGTTCCCTCCCTGCCAGCCGCCCAAATACCCACGGCCAGATACGTCGATCTTGGAGGTAGAATCGATGGAAAGGGTCGTGGCTGTTACATCCAGTTTCCATGATTCTGTCGTTGATGCGTATTCATGGGTCAGAACGCTGTAACTGGTCACGGATAATGAGGTTGCTCTTACTGCTCCTTTTGTGATAAGCGTGCTGCCCGTCATACTCAGTGTTGACGACGATATATCTCCCGAGGTCTTGACGGTGCTATTGGTGATCACAATATCAAAATATCCGCCAGCAGCAATCGTGTAGGAACTCTGATTCTTGATTTCAAGCAAACCATACGATGTAGTGAATTGGAGGACATAGTCCGCGGCAAGTGCGTTCCCGGCATCGTCCTTTACAGCCGCAGTGATCGTGAACTTATACTTCGCTCCCTTAACCAGTTCCGCCGTTTGTGTGAAGATCACTGTTTTCCGATCAGTAGAGAGCGTCACTGCTCCAGCTACAGGCGTGTTCGTACCATCGTCACGAACAAGAATCACTGAGTTTGTTGTCGCACTAGATGAGGCAATGGGTTCGCTGAAGACTACACTAACCGGCGCATTCGAAGATACGGTTGATGAATTGTTCTGCACCGACGCGCTCACAACCACTGGCGGCACATTCACGATCACCGTCGCAGGCTCGCTCAAGCTGCCGGAACTGTTTCTGCTCCATACCATTATGATATTAGCACCGGGCTGGAGCGCATAAGCTGCAGACCAGGATGTGGAAGTATCAGAGGGCACTGTCAGCATACCATTTATCCAGATCGATGTTCCCGTTTCTTTCGTCCCGGAAAGCGTGATACTGTTTGCTGTTGTCGTAGTAGGCGTCGAATATATGTAGGGAGTTGCAGGAAGAGTCCCACCGTTATCGGCATTATAGTGCTCACGGATTTCAGTTGAGCTGAGTGCCCTACTGTAAACGGCAATGTCGTCGATGACGCCGGGGAAATACATAGTATTGGCAATTGACCTTTTCCCGATGGTGGGTGTTACGGAAACAGCGTAGTTTAACGGTCCCGTGGTCTGAAGAGAACCCTCCTCCAGGCCGTTCAGATATATTTTAAAATTATAATTATCATACGTCATTGCAACATGATACCAGGTATTAAGTTGTAAAGAGGTAGTACCCTGGATCGTTAATCCAGAGCTTGAATATATATCCGCCCTTAGTTTATTTCCGAAAACATACAATTCATAACCATACCACGGAGAAGCCGATTCGTTGTCGAAAATGACGCCGCCGCTTGCCGGCGCTGACGTCATCTTCACCCAGGCTCCAACTGTTACGGCAGCTGGTTTAAGATTATAATTGCCGGTTATCTGTGCATAATTACTCGCTCCATCAAAATACCCCGCGCCAGCTCCGATCTTCGCATCCGGTGAAATCGTAGCGCCGCTTGTTGTAGCATTATTGTTGTTTCCCGATGAATCCAGCCAATCCGTGTCCATTCGCCAGTATGCAACACGTCCCATGTCGCTGTTATAATACTTGTTAATTTCCTCCGCTGTAGTCGTTCGATTGTATACGATCAACTCATCCATTAAGCCATTAAAATATCCGTTGGGTTCAAGGGACCGGCCGATCGCATAGTCGCCGGCAATGGTGTTTGGAGTGGAAATCGTCCCCAGGCCATCTAAACTTCCGTCAACGTATATTTTAACAATATTAGTGATCGATCCTTCGTAGGCAGCTGTCACAAAGTGCCATTTGCCGTCGGCAACCAAAGAAATTCCCGAAACCACTGCACTTCCGCTGCTCATTGCCACCCGATTTAACTCGTCGATATACAGAGCATAATCTCCGGGAGCAGAGGCATTCAAAGCAGCGCCGTAATCCAGGATTATCCTTTTTTGCGTCGATTTGTCCGTCTTCACCCATGCGGAAATCGAACGAGGCATATCGCCGAATGGTAGTTTTGCTGCGTTGCCTGTGACATAATCATCAATACCATCAAAGGCGGTTGCTGTGCTGCTCGCCCGTGAGGAAGCCGCAAAAGTCGGATTGCCGTAGGCTGAGCCGTTGCTGAGGCTTGCGGATGAATCGTTCCAGTTATTCTCCATGTGCCAAACGCCGACTCTGCCGAGTCCTTTATGATACGACGCCTCAATTTCCTCGGTGGTCAATGCGCGTTTATAAAGAGCGACTTCATCGATAAGGCCATTGAAATATCGACCCGATTGTCCATCATCCCATCCTATGAACATGGAGCCTGTATCCGAGGTACTAATGGCACCGGCATAGACGGTACTGCTTTTCAGTACTCCATCGATAAAGAGCTTAATCGTATTCCCATCATAGGTAGCCGCATAATAGTGCCAGTCTGTAATATTGAGACCGGGATCGTTGTAAGTAACAGAGCGCCAATTGCCGCTTGAGAATATGTAGAAAGTTATTTCTTTTGATCCGCTTTGTGGATGCAATATGTAAGCATCCCGTTTGCTGAGCAGGAAGCCGTAATTATTCCACGTGGTCGTATTGCTCTTAACCCATGCGCCGACTGTGATGAGTGAGGGATTTATCTGAGACGTATTTTTTACTTCAACATAACTACTTGACCCATTAAAACTTGCCGACATGGTACCTGCCATGTGGTTGCAGTTAAACGTTGCGCCACCAGAAGCCGACCCATGGTTCCCGTTCCCGGAATAATCCATCCAGTTCCCGTCCATATGCCAGAGGCCGACGAGGTCGGCATTCTGCAGGTTGGCAGACTGTACAGTGACGGCAACCGGAATAGGATCGCTCACGCTTCCGGAACTGCTTTGCGTAGAGACATAAACCGTGTTGGCGCTAGGCAACAGTGAATAGGTCGTATACCAGGACGTTGAGTTGTCAACTGGAACAACCAGAACTCCATTTATCCAAACGGATGTTCCAACCTCTTTGGTGCCAGAGAGGGCGATCGTATTATCTGTAGTACTTGAGGCGACAGGATTTACGTGGGGAGACGCGGGCATGGCTCCGCCCGAGACAACAGCATTATAATTGTCGAGGATCTCGTCAGCCATCAAAGCGCGGTTGTATACGGATACAGCGTCCATGGCACCCTGCAGTTTGCCGCTATCCGAAGTATTCCACCCTCTGCCAAACATCGCGCTGTTTGAAGAATTGCTGTTTGTGCTGGTCACCCCCGGTCCCCTCGCAAGCAACTGACCGTTCACATAAACGTACAGTTCGGTTCCATCGAAGACCTGGACGAAATGGTACCAGGTATTTGTTGTGAGCGATGTATACACATCAAGAGAGTTGATCGTGCTGCCCGAATCCCTGTGCGCACGGATCATCTTCGATGTACTGTCGTACCACAATCCATAACGGTATTGCTGGACAATGCTTATGGGCACCCATTGAGTCGGGAAACCGCTAAACTTGACCCACGATTCCAACGTATGAGGTCCGGTAAACAACATATCTGCGTCTGTTCCGACCGTTACATAATCATCCACGCCGTCGAAGCTGCCCGCATAAGTACCGATCTTTGCGTCCGTCGTGAACGTCGCACCGTTACCGGTGGTTCCATCATTGCCGTTGCGCGACTTATCCTCCCAAGTGTTATCCATGGGCCAATAACCGACCCGACCCAGGTCCTCATTGAAGTGCTTCTCGATTTCGTAATTGGTCAATGCATAGTTATAAACGTCCACTTCATCCAGGAGGCCATTGAAATAACCGCCGCCTGCCAGGAAAGATCCGATGCTGTAGTTTGCATCCGTGGTTTCCGGTGCAGTGATTGTCCCTGAATTTTCCAAAACCCCGTCGACGTAAACCCTCACCGTATTTGTGTCGACACCCTCATAGACGCCGGTTATATGATGCCACTTCCCGTCGTCGATGCGAGAGGTACTCCGCACACTATTGCTGCCAAACCCAGTCCCTACTGCGGCCAGGTTAGCGCCGTCGATGAACACGCGGAAGTCACCAGTCGATATTGCTCCACTCCCCTTGCCGTATTCGATAACAGCCCGGTTCTGGGTTCCGTTTGATGGCTTCACCCATGCCGAAACTGTACGGGGTGCATTCCCCGAGGGAAGTACGGAAGCATATCCATTTACGTAATCATCGGCACCATCGAAGCTCCCGACTGAAGTACCAACCCTGCTGTTCGGCTGGAATGTTACGTTGTTATGCAAAACCCCGTTGTTGTTATTACCCGACGAGTCTTCCCAGGTGTCGTTCATATGCCACACGCCCACGCGACCGGCGCCCTGGTTATACAACTTTTCCATATCAAGATCGGTCAAAGAACGTTTGTATATTATCGCCTCATCGATCAGGCCGTTAAACACCCTGCCGGGATCGTCCGTCGATCCGATCCTGATTGGGCCGTCTGAAGTATTCGGGACCGATGCTATGGTTGCTTCTTGAATAAACCTGCCATTCATGTAGAATCGTATTTTGGTTCCACCGTCGTATGTAAACGCGACATGGTTCCACTGGTTCAACGCAACCGACGGCCCCACAGTCTGAGTAGCATCATCGCACCAGAACGACATCGCTATTCTACCGTCATTCTTGATCGACAAGCCCGACCCCTTGCCCGTACAAGTCATCGGCCCATATGCAATGATCCCGTTAAACGTGGCATCAGGATAGCTGTAGGGTTTTATCCATGCGGCGAAAGTCCTCGGCGAGTTGCCCAGTGGCAAGCCTGTTCCAGTTGACCTGCGACTGTACCTGTTAGAACTTGACGCATTGAACATTCCCGCTGCCGGACCCACTTGAGCTTCCGCTGTAAAGTCCGCGTAATTAACCGGGGTAAGTGTATTGCCGTTCCCAGAATAGTCATACCAGTTCCCGTCCATGTGCCACAGGCCGACTATGTCCGCATCAGTCAGCTTTGCGCCGAGAACTTCTATAGATAGTGCTGTGGGATCGCTCTCTATGCCAGCTTCATCCTTAACCGTCACACGCAGGATATTCACGCCGGGTTGCAGAACATATACGCTCTCCCATACCTGAGCCGAGTCATTAGACACAAGTTCCACGCCATTAACCCAGATCGATGTATCCGCAGCTTTCGTACCGGACAGAGTAACAATGTGATCGGCACGTGGCGTTGTAATAGTATTTACAGTCGGTGCCGCTGGCCGCAACTGCGAGCCCTTCCCGGTCACATACTTGCTCCAGACATCAGCTGCGGGAACTGCGCGTTTATAAATGTTTACCTCGTCAATCAGTCCTTTGAAATACTGTGGCGTATGGCCGGTTTGATTGCCATACTGATGCCTGCCGATCTCAAGCGGAGAACCTGCATCTTTGATTGTGCCGATTGCGCTTCCTGCAACCGCACTCCTTTCCACGCCGTCGACATAAATCTTGACTTTTCCAAGGCTCCGGTCGAGTTCACCTGCCACATAGTGCCATTTTCCGTCGCGAAGGTCTTGTGTATCAACTGCCGTGGCAGCATTTCCATCATCCGATCGAACGTAGAATGTCGCTTTGCCACCTGTATCCACGAAGAGCTTGTACCAAGCGTTCGTATTTCCGTCAGCGGCAGCACAATTGTTCCAGCCGCACTCATACCGCTCCAGGATCATCATGCTGTCCGTGTTCTGGGCAGTGGTTTTGATCCAGGCGGAAACAGTCCAGCTCAGACTTTCAATGCTCAGCACTGACGACGGACTCGTTTTTTCCAGGTAATCATCCGTGCCGTTCAGGTTCAAGGAATTGTCGCCGTTTGCCGAATCTAAACTGAATGACGCCGTGTTCTTTAAGGTCAGATGGTTATTGTTACCGGAATAGTCGTTCCCTGTGTTGTCGAAATGCCACAAACCAACGATCGTCGAGTCATCCTGGGTCGCTGACTGGAGATTGATGGTAAGCGTAGCCGGTTCGCTCAGGTTGCCGGCACTATCCCTGCTGGTAATTGAAAGAACATTATCTCCAAGTTGCGGAAGCGAGAACTGCGTCTGCCAATTCGTTGACTGGTCAAGGCCCACGGCCTGGACATTATTGATACGAACGGATGAGCCCGCATCCTTTGTCCCGGAAATCAGGACATTATTCTGCGTGGTTGGAGAAGCTACCGCATTGACTGTAGGCTTGGTGGGAGCGATGCGGTCCAAGGTCGTTCCGGCAATAAACATTTCCGAGACTTCATCGCCAAGGAGCGCACGTTTGTAAACAGCTGTCTCGTCGATCTGGCCTTTGAAGTACGTGGAATAAGTCGTTCCACTCTTGGCCGCGCCGACAACGAGCGTTGAGCTGATATCGGTTATTGTGTTCAGATCTGAGGCGGCAATAACGCCCCGCTCCTGGCCGTCCACATAGATCCGCATCACCCTGTTTCCACGATCGAGTATGCCGGTCAGCAGGTGCCATGCCCCATCCCGTATTTCCTTCGTGTCAGAGAGTTTGAGCATGACCCCATTATCCGAACGGAGCAGGAAGGTAGCAAAACCTGTTTCATCAAGGTAGAGCTGTGACAGGGCATTTCCGCCTGAATTCCGAGTCAGAACGCTCATAATCGAGGAATTGACAGTGGACGTCTTGATCCAGGTGGAAACAGTCCAGCTCTGGCCGCCGATGCTCAGGCTGGTGTTTGCTGCTGCTTCCGCGTAATCGTTAACACCGTCGAAGACAGCTGCGTTTGCGCCGACCTTTGCATCCGAGGTAAATGTAGCTCCGTCGATATTGGGACTAAATGGCACCAGGTGATTGTTGTTTCCGGAATAATCCGACCACGTGTTGTCGAAGTGCCAGAGTGCGACAAGATCTGAATCGACAGCCTTGCCCTGCACCACTTCAATCGTAACAACAGTTGGAACGCTGAGCTGGCCTGCCGCATTTCTAGCGTAAACTGAGAGTGTATTGACACCAGGGTCGAGTGAATAAGTCGCCTGCCATGATGACCCGCTGTCCTTGGGATAGACTTCCCTGTTATTAATCCAGACTGCCGTATCCGCTTCCTTTGTGCCGGACAGCGCAATACTATTGTTGTTCGTGGTAGCGGGAATAGAATCGACTGTCGGCGAAGCTGGCGGCGTGACATTGCTATCAGTCGCATCGAACCGAAGCCTGACTTCGTCCGCATGAACAGCCCGTTTCAGGATACGAACTTCGTCGATCAGTCCCTTGAAATATCCTTTGTCAGCCGAATAGCCTATCGTTATCCTGTCCTGTGTTGTGAAATCCGAATGATCATATGCATTGGTCCCAACAAGTACACCATCAAGGTAGAACTTCTGGCCCGCGCCCGTCTCAACAACGAACATCCAATGATGCCATATATTGTCGTTTACTTTGGCAGAAGAGCACCAGGTGCTGCCGTTATAGACCCTGAAGCAGGCATTCCCGCTGTTGCTGATATAGATATGCCTGTCGTTGCCACCTGATCCCGAGAAGCTTCCCGCATTAACACTCAAGAGGCCACCGCTGGTATCGGTCTTTGCCCACATCTCGATCGTGAAATTCTGTTCCGGTGTGTCTATCATTATCCGGACGTAATCATTGACGCCGTCAAAACTCGCAGCACTCGTCCCAACCTTGGCGTCAGAACTGAACAGCGGACCGTTGTAAGCGTACCCGTGATTGCTGTTGCCGGAGAAGTCCTTCCAGTTCCCGTCGAAGTGCCATAAACCTACAACGTCCGGGTCCGCGCCCTTGGCTGGTGCGAGTTCGATGGTGGTCAAAACTTCAGGACTTTCATTGCCTGCCGCATCCCTGCTGGTAATGTGCAGATTGTTTTGGCCAAGCTGGAGCATATACGAAACCGACCACGTGGTCGAACCGTCAATTCCTACGAGCTGTTTGCCGTTAATCCGGACTGAAGCATCGAAATCTTTTGTGCCGGATAATATAATAACATTCTGATATGTCGGTGATATGACGGTATTTACCACAGGTGGCAACGGGGCGAGCCTGTCACTACTTATACCTGCGTTATAATGCTCCAGAATGTCCTCAGCCGGGAGGTCGCGACGATAAACCGATACCTCATCGATAAGACCGTTCAGGTTGACGCTGCAGCAATATTCCTGTCCAATCCAGAAATCAGCGCCGGTAGAAGGCTGCGCCCATGTTGCAGCTGTCTGATTTTTCAGTTCTCCATTTACATATATCCTTAGCGTTGTACCATCGTATGTTCCTACAACATGGTACCAGGCCGCGTTGGCTCCAACGACGGGTGTTACACCTGAATATGCGTACGTTGACGTGGAACCATTGCCCACTTGTACCATAAATTGATTGTTCAATAGCCCAATCTCATAATCCTTTGATGCGCCCATGCCTCCGGCGATCGTTCTTCTGGACCCGTTCCCTGTGTCATCGAGCTTCACCCATGCTTCAATAGTAAAGGCATAGTCGGGGAAGTTTCCGTAAAGATTGCCGATCTTAACGTAATCGCTTGCAGCTTTGAAGTTTCCGGATGAAGCACCAGCTATTTTATCCGTGATGTTAAATGCCTGTGAGCCGAGGTTAACGCCGGTTCCGGTATTCCCATTCCCTGAAGCGTCGTTCCAGTCGTTGTCCATATGGTACTGGGCAACAAGGTCCGGGTACTTCACATCACCGTGATTGAGGCCGAGGACCGTGATCAGGTCTTCAAGGTAAGCCTTCGACGTATAATCGCCGGTATTGTCCCAGAGACGGATGAATCCTGTCTGCGGATAGGCAGCATTGTAATTCTTGAGCCATGCGGCAGCACCCGAGTTGGTGCCTGTATAGGTAATCGAAACCTGAGAAGAAGAGACTGGTCTGCAGCTCGTCCACCTCGTTGCAATGCCAATCGCGGAACCGTCTTTGAACACATCCACGTCTCCGCACGATGAAGATGACCAGGTGATGCCGAGCACATTCTGGCCACCTGCCGCGTTCCACGTTGTAATGGCGCCGGTCGCGGATCCAACAAAGTAGAACGGCACTTCCTGCATCCACACAAGCGTCCCGCCCGCGTCAAGATACTTTCTAACGATTGCGCCTGAGTTCTGCACATCAGCCACAGTATCAGGCATAATGTCCTGCGCCATGACCACCAGGGAACCTACGCCGTTGCCCTGCATAAAGGTTTTAAGCTCATCCGCGTTCATTGCGGTAAAGCCGTTCGCAACAAGGAAGTTCTTGTAGATAAGCGCCTTGGCCCTGGTGATCCAGGAGAACGGATACCGCGTATCATAGTAGACCACCCGGAGTTGATCGCCGTAGCTTCCGGTCCTGAATGTGGAAACGATATCGCTCGTCGTCACATTGCCCATGACATCGGCAATGCCGGGCTTGAGCGTGACAGTGTAATCCGTGGTAAAGGACATCGGCGATGACGGTGCGAAGGTGACCATCGTGTTGTTCACGTTCAACGTAAGCGTGCCCGATACCGTGCCGGTCGAGGAAGACACGATGAAGCGGTCCGGCGTCATCGTGTTCGGATTGATGGCCTCCGCAAAGTTAACAACTACAGCAATGCCGAGCGCGACATTCTGCGCGCCATTGGCCGGGGTGATAGAGGTCATTGCAGGCGCTGTGTTGTCCGTGGTAAAGCTGAGAACAGGATCGCCCGTCACAGCATTGCCGATATCGTCGGTAACAGCCGATGTCACGACCAGACTATACCTCGTGGCCTTGGCAAGGTCCTGCGAAAGCGTAAACGTCACGGTCTTGCGATCGGTTGAGAGCGAAACAGCTCCGGCTACTGCTACTCCGCTGTCTGCGGTCAGTTTTACCGAGGCAGCGTTCACGGTCGATGTAAGCAATGGTTCGCTGAAAGTTGCGGATAGTGCGGGTCTCGCCTGGATGTTCGTTGCATTATTCGTTAGTGACGCGCTCACCAGCGTTGGAGGCGTTCCGTCAGTCGTAAAGCTGAGAGAGTAATCCGCTGCCAAACCATTACCTGCGTCGTCCTTCACCGCAGTGGTGATCAAGAAGCGGTAAAGAGTCGCTTTTACCAGATTCTGAGTTGGCAGGAAGCTCACGGTCTTGTGGTCACCGGAGAGTGAGATTGTGCCTGCCACTACGCTGCCATTATCCGCTGTCAGGATGACTGATGTTGCCGTAAGCGAGGAAAGAAGAACCGTCTCGCTAAAGATCGCGCTTACTGTCGGCTTAGCCTGGATGTTTGTCGCATTGTTTGCGATGTTCGTGCTGGATACTGCGGGCGGCACGACGTCCGCGGCCTGCATCGCAATTATTGTCGCATTCGAAGCATTCTGAGCCGCGTCCTTGGCCGTACACGAGATCGTGAATGATGCATAGGGCGCAGCATTCGCATTCACCTGGAATGGGAAGGTCAGGCTCGTGGATAAAGCTGTTGGATCAATCGTAAAGGTCTGGCTGCCAGTCGCCGCACCCGATGCAGCGCAGGTAACTGAAGCAACACCGATATTGTCAGTTGCCGTAATCGTCGCCGCGCCCATATCACCGGGTTTGTATTTGTTTGCAATTCCGGGACTCGTGAGCGTTGTGATCGCGGGCACGGTGCCGTCCTTCACGATAATCGTCTTTTGGCTAATTGCACTTGTCTGGCCATTCGAGTCCGTAGCAATCGCGGTTATGATGATGCTGCTTCCGGGAGCGGCGGTAAGCGGCACTGTAAAGCTGAACGCAGGGCTGAAGGTTTTGCCAGTGGCGCTCGTTTTAGTCTGGTCCAAAAGTGTCTGTCCATTCATGACAGCCGTCATGGTGATTGAGGAGACCAGAAGATCATCCGTCGCAGTAACTCCCACTGACACAGCGGCATTTGTGTTTACCAGGCTGCCTTCAACTGGTGATGTTATGCTCATGCTTGGCGGCGTATCAACAAGAACGTTCAGCGCCAGTTCCTTGGCCCAGGGGATATTGGGGTTTCTGTTGCCTGCAGCGTCCTGGGCAACAGCCTTAATTACGATGCTGCCTTCCTTAGTCAGCGGCAAGAGATAAACGAACGGGCTCGTGTTGTCCGTGAATGCGAGTTTGCCATCAACGAAGAAGTCCACAAATGCCGTGTCCGCGTCAGTTGCTGCAGTCACGCTGATGGTATTGCCCTTGATCAGATCGGCATTCGCTGGGATGGTGAGTGAATTTACATTCGGCGCAAGAGTGTCGAGCGTCATAAAGGAAGATGAATACGTTCCAAGCAAAAGATTGCCCACAAGATCTTTCACCCCTGATACTGATATGGTATAGACCGTATCAGTCAAAAGCCCGCCAGTCGGCGTCAGGATCGCCACAGTTCCGGACTGGACAAGATCAAGCCGCGCATTCACTTGTGTTCCGTACAGCAGCAGTTTGATGTCCGAAGTGAACGAGGGATCGATCGCCTCGGTAAAGGTGATGCGGACCACACCATCCTGGGCCACGTTGGTCGCATTCTGAGCAGGCGAAGAAAACGTGATTGCCGGAGGCGTGCTGTCCACGGTTGTGAATGCGCTTGTGAAGGTCTGGACCAGCGGTCTGCCCACAAGGTCCGTAACACCTGTGGTCGCATATATGGTGTAGAGCGTCATTCCGATAAGAGGCTGAGACGGCGTAAAGGTGACTCCCATGCCATCCGCATCAAGTACAAGCGTGCCAGCGATAACAGCAGTATCTTTTTTCAAATATATGTTCGACGAGGTGACGGTTGAGGCCTTTGCCTTTTCAGAGAACGCGATATGAATTGTCGTATTGATCGGCACATTCACCGACCCGGTTATAGGCGTGACCGAAGTAACGGCAATCGCCTTATCGTCAAGAATCACCGTTCCCACGTCCACTGTTGTTCCGCTGTTCGCGCTTGTGAGCGATCCTCCGGACCAGCCGATGCCGATACCCTCGGCGTCTTCCATATAGAGAGTGAAATTCGCACACGGAACCAAAATGTTCTGGAACAGGAAGCGTCCCTGGGTGTCAATAACCCTGAGGTAGGTTTTACCGCACCCGGTGTAGCGCACACCGCCTCCGGCTGCAGGGGTCACGCTGTCCGCCTTGTACACTTTGCCGGTCACGTTCGCCACGGACGCCAGGATAAGGTTCGCGATCATTTCCTCGCCTTCTTTGGTCAGCGATCCGGAAGCTGAATCGCCCACACCGAGTACCGGGTCAAAGGTCTGGATCGTAAAGGTCCCGATCGGCACATCAGTGAACTGGAACCGTCCATCAGCCCCGGTATAACGCGTGTCAACGTTCGACGTGGCATTCTCAAGACCCACAGCGTTCATGGTCACGGCCAAACCGGCAACCGGCAATTGCTCATCAGGATTGTTCAGAACCAGGCCGGTCACTGTGCCCACACCGCGCAGAATAATAGCAGCCCCTGCCACCTGACCGTCCGTGGTAAGCGAGACAGTGGTTTTGCCCACACGGTGGGTATTCGCCTCAGAAGAGAAGAAGGAATAGGAATTACCCGGCCCTGCAGCGAGGTTCGTATAGCTGAAGGTCCCGTCAAGCGGATTTACCTGCACACGGTTAGAACCATTCGAGAACTGGACATAAGCGGTCTTGGCCGGAGTCACACCATTAGGAAGATATACCACGCCTTCGATCGATCCCGTGGGCGCGATCCTGACCGAGGCCTGGCTGATCTCGTTCTCATACGTGATCGTACCGGAAACATTTCCGTGCAGTCCATTTGAAGGATCGCGTGCGTCGATAGCATACTTTCCAGCAGGCACACCAGTGAACATGAAGCTGCCGTCAGGGCCTGTGGTTGTCGAGTAATTGTATCCAGCCACACCGGTCACTGATATAGAGACGCTCGCGTTTGCGATCGGCGCGCTGCCGGAGTTGTTCAGGACGATACCTTTAACGCTTCCCCTAGGAGTTACGATCACGTCCGTGGTCACGGTCTCGCCATTTGTTGAAAGTCTTCCCCCGCCTTTGCCGGTCCGCTCAGTAGTGGGGTCGTATGCTTCCAGGGTGAAGTCTCCCATGGTAACGTATTCCATGCGGAAGGTCCCCAAATCAGCTGCTGCCGACGAAGTGACTGCATACGCCACAGCCTGTCCTGATCGTATAAGCTTCACCTGGCCGCCGCCGATAGGTGTTGCACCGTCGGGTTTCAGGAACCGGCCTGTGACAATGCCTGCTGCTGCGAGCCTGACATCAATGCTCACAATAGAGTTGTCTGATGGAATAGTTGCCTGCGTGGTACCGCCCAAACCATGAATAGTGTCCCTGGCCGAGATCGCGTAGCTGCCTTCGCTCAGATTTAAGAACGTTATCTCGCCGGTGATCGGATCTGTCACACCTGATGCGGAATCATTCGGGAAACTTGAGCCGTTGATCGAGACCGCGATATTCGGCGCAATTTCGCTTCCGGCTGTGAGCGTGCGCACAGTCAAAGCGCCTCTACCCAGGAGGCGTATCGTCGCGCTTACATTCTGCCCTGTGGGCACGTAAACGCAGCTCCTGCCTTTGAGCGTGGTTATGAGGTCCTCTGCTGTAAGGCAATAATTACCAGCTGGGATGATCTGGCCGGACAGGAACGTGCCGGTCGGCGAAGTCGAAAGCGTAACACCGCCCCCGTAGTTCACCGTCACATGGACGTTTTCGCCAACAGGCGTCTTGCCGTCCGGCTGATATACAATGCCTGAAACCCATCCCATGGTGTTCGTGGGCGGTGGTGGTGGCGGGGTTGTTCCACCACCTGGATCAGGCGGAGGAGGAGGTGATCCTTTAAGGCTAAGATCGATCGTAACAGTCTGAGCATCAGAGGTAATGCTGTCGCCCTGTGAAACAGACACAGGCCGGAAAACATTCGAGGAACTGACGGTAAAGCTGCCCGCGAGTATACCGTTGAATGTATACCTGCCGGTCACTGGATCGCTCTTGACCACAGTGGGGAACCGGGTCTCATACACAAGCCAGCCAACTTCATTCGGCTTGGTAGAGACAAGGGTCACATCAGCACCTGTGGGGATTGTCCGCGCTGCATCATCGTAAATGGTCCCGCTCACTGTCCCAATGCCAACAGGCCGCAGGTCTAATGGTTTAATCTGAGAACCGTACCAAAGTGTGGCTGTTCCATTTGCCACGCTGCTGCCACTCACCACCGCGAGCCGGTAGGTCCCGAGTGGCTGGACTATCGAATACTTGCCCTGACCATCTGCTTTATAGGTATAGTAAGAATAACTGTCCTTGATAAGACGGACATCCGCGCCTGACCAGATCGAGCCATCGCGCTTGTACACGGTGCCCTGAATCGTTCCTGTTGCCAATGAATTGTCAGCCGCAAAAAGCGAAATATCCTGCCTGTCCCCGGCCGCAAGGAGCGTCACTGCGCCTGACGCGATAGTCCGGTTGAAATCGCGCGGATCAAGCGCCTCAATCGTAATATCGCCCACCGGCAGCGAGTCGAATGAGAATTGCGCGTTCAAATCGGTCTGGACAACCCACTTGAGCCCGTTGGCGGTTGCGATAATGTACAGCCCTTCGGCGGATTTACCATCTCCCCGGGTGATTGTGCCCGTTACCATGCCGCTGCCGTTCATGATAATGGTGAAATTCGATATCCCGTTGTTCGCGACCGTGCCCGTGACCGTGGTCCTCTCGCCCGAGGCGTCGTCGCGCGCCAGAATGCTAACATTCCCGGCAAATACGTTAGTAAAGGAGAAGCTGCCGTCAGCCAGTGTCCGCATCCAGTTCGTATAGTTCGGGGCCGTGACCACCACGACCACGCCGACCTTGGGCGTGACTCCATCTGCTGCGAATACCTTCCCGGTCACATTGCCCTTGGCAACGTCCGCCACTTTGTAAATAACTATGTCCTGGACCACTCCGCTCCCGTTGTCCGGGATCGTGCCCATCACCGTGCCTTGGGACGCACTCGCCTGATGTACGGCTTTGAGATTGAATGCGCCGATGGAAAGGTTGCTAAAGGAGAAAGCACCTGACGCGTCAGTTGATGATGAGAAGATGCGGCCGTCGTTTAAGGTAGTGATCTGGATTGCGGCGTTCGCCACTGCGCTGCCCGTGGAGGTGCGCACCGTACCCGTGACTGTGCCCCGGGCCTTCATGAAGATGTCGATATTCATGCGCTGGCCGTGGAAGGCCACGTTCGTGACCAACTGGCCGACCTCATTGGTCAGGGGGTTTGTGGCCTCGATCATAAACGGACCAGTGGGATCGTCGTTCTGGATAACGTAGTCAAAATGGAAGAAGCCGTTCAGGTCAGCTGTCTTTTCCGTGAAGATCGCGTAACGCCGCTCGATCGTGTACCCGTCGTCGTACCAGACATACTGCATCAGCTTGATCGTCGCGTTCGGCACCGGTTCCCCGTTCGCCTTCCGGACTGTTCCCTCAACAACAGCAGCCGGTCCCTGGGCAGTGATACGGACAGGCATGCTGGTAGACGAAGACATGGGATTGTTTACCAGGTCCATAAGACCAGAAACCGTGAGCGATCTGCCCTGGAAGATGTTGTCCGCATTGCGGGTTCCGTAAAAGGGGCCGATGCCGTCCCGCAAAAGAAGGAAAGCCATCCTGCCGCCTGGTTGGATGGCAGCTGACTTTACCACATTTTCTTCAACGGAATAATTAGCAATATTCGTTGCCGTAGCCGTGGTAACCCTCTCAGAAAAGAGCACGGCCACGTTCCGACCGTGTTTGTCCCCACCCGGTCCGAACCCGGGAACAAGCTGGGTCGCGGCAACTACCTGGGGTCCACGGTCAGGTATGGCCAAAACAGCAGTTGAAAGAACTGTGGAGTCCGCAGTGCCGTCGTTGTTCGTATCTATAGAGAGGATATACGTAGAATTAGTGCCCGGAAGAAGCGTGATCCATGCAGAAGCCCCGGCAGGCAGTGACAAATCGGCAAAGCTTACCTGAACAAGCGTACCCGACGCATCGGGCAGCACAATCCCCAGATCAAAATCAGCATCCGCCTCAGCCTTAAGATCAACCCGATAGCTCGCAAACTCAATCTTCGTAAGAAGCGAGAAGGTACTCCTTGCCCCTTGACCCACGCCCCCTGACCCCGTTGTGTCAGACAAAATCAGCTGGTCAGCATAAGGTATTTCCCTAAAGCCTTCCGATGCAATGAGCCCCCCGATCCTATTATTCCCCGCATCCGTAACCTTCACCCTCACCGGCGCTTCCGAGGTGATCACCGACACATGCCCTGGCCTATACGTCACGAGGTCAGCGTAATCAGCCTGGAACTGGATCGCACCTTTGGCTGAAACTTCCCGGTTGAAGATACCTGCAAGGGCATTATTCAGATTCTGACCTTGGGTGGACTTTCTCCTGAGATCGTCTAAGCCTTGGTGAAATACATCCGACCCGTAAAAGTCAAATGCGAGCGCCTCAACCGCCTTCACTGTCTGCTCACCGATCAAGTTCCGAAGTCCTGCTTCAGAAAGATCATAGGCCCGGTTCGTCACGATCTGCTTGCCAATGGGAAGGATGTCCGAGGGGAGTGCTCCCGTGGGTGCGGTTGCTACGCTCCAGGCCTGGCCCAGAAGGCCGACTGCCGCGTTGATCAAATCCGATGGTAGGCTGCCGGTATAGGGTAAAATGAGACTGTCAGGTGAAAGCGGTATGCCCTTCTCTCCCACGCCTGTGCGCAGAATGAAGCGGCCCTTTACGTCCTCGGACTCGAAGGCCGTGGCAGTTACCGCGCCGGTCTTTTGAGAAACTAAACGATAGCGGACAGTGGCGGATGAGCCCGGCTTGATTGTATCGATATGTTTATCCGAAGTTTCATTGGCAACAAAGGCAGCGCCGGACAAAGCCCGGGGATCGAGATACACAGAAACCAAGTTTGCGATCACCTGTGAAGTGTTCGTAACTGTGATGAAGAGATCGTATTCCTCTCCGCTTCTGACAGTCTGGGGATGGCCAAAGGTGAGCGTAAAGTCTGGGTTCCGGACGAGCACCGCGCCCATTGCCTTACCCGTGATCGTAACTGGCCCAATGGGCAGGCCTTCTAAGGTTGCTTTAATATCGAAGTTAAGCTGGTGTGTGCCTTCTTTGAGTCCCTCGATTGTAAAGTCCGCCTGGCCGGATTCAGTCGGATGCATGAAGCTGATGTCATCCGGGGTACCCATCTTGCCGTCCGGACCCGCGTTGAATACAGTCTGCGTTCGAGGAAAGTAGCCGTCAGCATTTTTTGCCATGCGCACCGGGTCGTCGCCAGGGGTCTGGTCAGTACCGGGAATCAGGTCGGCGCCTGAGGGGAATTTGATCGTGGCAATCACGTCTTTGATCGTGAGACCAGACTGGATATTGGCGCCATTAGAAACCAGCACAAGAGCGCTGAAGAACTGGTGAAGGAACCCGATATTACCTGGGATCACGACAACACCCGGGATCGGCGGAAGCTGAATGGTCGGTACACCCTCTTGTTCTTCCACCCGCATCAGGAAGGGCTGGATCACCATGTTCTGCGGTACTACTCTTTCCGGAACATCGGGCGGCAGGACCTGCACTGCCGGGGGTACAATGCCGATCTGGGAAGGCTGCGGGATGTCCTCGGGGTTTACAATGGTCTGGGAGCCGGGGATCACTACCGGTAAATTGATCGGCACCTGGCCGCTTGATGTGGCAATGCCCGCTGTGAACTCGTATGCCGTAAAGTTGGAACTGTCGAAGGTCAACCCGCGCTGCTGCATTTCAGCAAGCGTCAACTGATGTGTCGTGACGCTCGTGACAATGGGATCGGGTATGGAATCAATGGCAACGGCTTGGGGAATCGCACCCAAAAGGGTTTTGCCAGAGCCATCGCTGAGACGGATGTTGTTCAGGGTATATTTCCCCAGAATCGCAAGGGTCGGAATGTCAAAGGGCTGCCCGGGTTTGGTCACAAGATGAATCGGCGTCGGGAATGCAGGGCCGGAAAGGTCTGCACGGACCGTGTAGTCCTGCGGCAAAAGCTTAAGAATCTCTGCAACGTCCACATCTCCCACGCTGAGTGTGGTCAGCACTTTAGAGGTTATACCTTTTGGCACGGCCTGGTAGTCCGGCGATGCCCCAATGCCGACGCCGACGATGGTGAAGTCTAATGTCGTTAAAGGCGTTGAAGCTTGTTGACCGAGCGCCGGTGTTGTCATGCCGACTAGAGCTGTGAAGAGTACAATCGTATGTAGGATGCGTTTTAGCATAGTTTTTTTAAGTACCGGGTACAAAATACGGAGTACAGAGTACAAAGTACTGGGCACTGGGTACTATGTACAGTTTTAGTCGTTCTGTTTTTAAGTACTGGTTTTAAGTCCTTTTACAGCGCTAGTTTTCATACCCTTGATGAATGAGACGATGAGTCGTAATATTTCATTTGCCTTGTCGTATGCAACCTGGAATTCCGATTTATCAATATAGTTTTGATCTGCTGCAACATGGAGAAGGGACTGAACCTCATAAAGCGACCCCTTCGCCACAAAAAGATATTGAATAAATTCCTTGTTACCGCCCCGTCCAAAACCTTCAGCAATGTTAGACATCACGGAAACCGTCGCACGTTGCATTTGATCTTTTAATCCAAAGTCTTTTTGAAATAATCCCTTTTGCGTATAAGAGTAAAGAAGCTTGGTCAATTCCTTTGACCGCTGCCAAACTATCAATTCCTCAAACCGCTTTACCGTCACATAAACTCCGCGTTATTTGTACCAGTACAAGTACTGAGCACTTTACTTTTCGCACTCTGTACTGCTTTTCCGTACTGCCTTTCTGTACTGCTTTTCTGTACTGCTTTCCCGTACTGTTTTTCGTACTGCCGTTAAGTACTACGCCTCATCAACTTCTCAAACTGCGTTTTCTGCTTAAACTTCGCCACCGGCACATGCTCACCGCACTCCGAACAAACCCGCGCGAAATGGGCGGCTTTGCACTGCCGACACTGTATCTCGTCACGTGAAATGACTTCGTGATCCGTTGACGTGCAGACCGACTTAAAAAAGAAGAACTTCGTGGTTTCCTGGTTACAAGCACCGAATTCAACGGTGTGGCCGTTCGCGCAAGTTGCCTTGGCTTTATGTATCACGCGCTGATTCTCCTTTCAGATTTCGCTGTAAGATCTAAACGCTGTATTCAAATGCTGTACTTTGTATTTTGAGACTCTGAACAGTGAACTCCGAACTGTCTTCCCCTGCCCCTTGCTACCTGACCTTTAACCCTATTTCTTTTCACTAACTTCAGCTGTATATGGCGAATACTCACCCCCAGCCACTGCCCTAATCTTGTAGAAGTAAGTGGTCCCCACCGTTACGGTCGTATCGTTGTACTTGACCACACCTGCATTCAACGTGGCAACCGTCGAGCCAACACCGCCCGATGTAGTCACGCGACTGATTTCATAGCCAGACACGCATCCAGGATCTTGCACTGACGCTGTCCACGTGAGATAGAGACCCGAAGTCGAAGGCATGAGCGTTAAGCCCGTTGGTGCATCTGGGCCGGTTTGCACATTCGGATTATCCTGCCAGATCCATTTTAGAATTTTGTATTGCTCATCTGTCCGTTCCCAACAATATACATCGCCATTGGGAGCGATAACCGGCTTCCCGTATTCAGCTATAACATTAACGTCAGGGGTCGGCTTGGGCGGCATTGTGGTATTCGGCGCTACAACAATATTATTCGCAGGCAGATCAACGTAACCGAGAGCCTTCCCGCATTTATTGTATTTATATACACGGTAATACTGATTGACCCCTGGACCCGTTATAATCACCCCGTATATATATCCCGACGTGTTCCGAGTAAAATACTCAAGCATCTTGGGCGAATTAATGCTGTATGTGGCGTCGTTATACGAGATAACAGTCTGGCGACTTCCATCGGCCTGTTTGGAAGATGACCTCACCACCCCCAACTCCAACGGCTTCGTCACAAGCGTCTTGATGATCTGACCAGTAGGAGAGTAGATTTTCCAACCTGAGCTACCACCTAAATATATGTTTAAACAGTCATCACTAACATAGTCTGCACCTCCCATGTTGTCAGCTTTACCAATGAGTGTTCCGGTTAAAACATTAAATGTCTGTGTAAATTGAACGTAATTAACTACCGCACACTCGCTTTTTACTAAAACATCTCCAGGCCAGCCACGCCAAGCGAAAGTATTTTTAATATCTCTTTGAAAATCTCCATTACTGTTAAATATATGCAGAACTTCATTAATCGAATCTGCGATTACAATATTTCCACTCTGACTCACTCCGAAACTGCGAGCAAAATCGTCTTCGATGTCTCCATACGCTATTCCAATCTGACCAGCATTAGAGCCCCACGTGCTTGATATAACCTCAATTGGCCCTTGCCAAGAAGCAAACCCATTAGAAGCAATAAATGCAGTAATTCCAATAATAATGCTCATACTACTAAGTATTCTCTTCATATTTTCACCTTTTAATCCCATAACTTTATTCTACCAAACCCAGTCGGCATGGCTGTTATTTTTTGTTTGGTCTTAATTACTTTTCGAGAGAAAACAGGTTGCCCATCTTTCTTTCCATTGTCGCTTAAAGGCTGATACGTATCCCAACCATACGCATGGATGATATCATAGGCACATGTGGATGCATCTGTTTTATCCTTACAGGTCGTCTTGTCGGAATATACTATAGAAACATGTCCATTATATTGAATAAGGTCGCCTTTATGAAGTTTGCTTATCGTATCAGCGGATTTGTCGGATAAATAATGCACCATCAACTTCTCGCCCTGGTCCGATTTCACGCTTGTTCTGAAAAAGGTATCTGACGCCCAATTTTCCGCTGCAGCATCCTGATTGAATTGAATAAGACTGCCACTCCAAATCGGCGCTAATTGTATGAAGTATTCACTCCCATTCTTTAGCGTCTCCAAACTGGACTGCATCGCTCGTGTCACCAGACCGCTGCAGTCTATCCCTGCCCAGTTTTTTGGCATCAGTTGTGAAAATTCCACTCTCTCGTAAGTGTCAGTTTTGTAGATTGCTGGCGCTTCCCCTCTGACCCGCCACTCCCACTGATACAATCCGGGATACTTCTCGGTTCCCGTCAGATTGCAGCCCGTGCTGTTCACGTTGGCTTTATAATTAGCGTCCACAGTCGTCGCCGTGGCGATGGTGTCCTTTTTTCCATTATGTGGCACCCACGCTCCGTTCACGAACGTATAATATCCTTTGGTTTCCGTGCTGGTCATTGGCACGCAAGATGTTACACTGCTGAAGTCTTCCAATTTGCCTCTGCAACCGTAACAATAGCTGACACCGCTGCCGTTTTCTATGCCCGGCCCCAGTATCGTACTGCCGTCTCTCGCATACCACGTTTTGCTCTGATAAAGCCGATACCTATCCGCTTCTTCGATCATTTGATTCACAAAACGTTTCACCACATTCTTATACAATTCGTACAGCCCTGTATCATGTTTGTTCGACGCACGGTTCAACTCTATATCAGCATTACCGCCAGTTACAATTGCTGTCGGCGCGGCGACAAGAAGATTTGTCCCGATAAGTGTTTCTTTGTCTACGATTTTATTCAACCAGTCTTTGCTTGCTTGCACTGTTTTACGGTGATTATAGTCTTTCATCAACTTTCGGAATGTGTCAGTCGTATTATCGTTTAATCCATCTATAGTAACGTCTGGGTCGTCGTCTTTATAGTTAACATTTCCATTTGTATCACCGATAAAGTTAACATTTGTATTGCCTAAGCGCCATGTGCTGTTCGACGCCATGTTGTAACTGAGCCTGAATAGTCGCACAGCTGATGCCGTGGCTTGGCTGTAAATTCCATCCTCTTCGATAAGATTATAATTCGCGTCAGTCGGAACCCAGGTGCCGGTCTCACCGCTACTAAGTGATTCTTTCCATACCGTTCTGCCTCTCGGAATCACCTGATTCACAAGCTCTTGCACATAGTCAAACTTCTTGTTTTCGTCGTCACTCGTCCCTGCGGCAGTCACACCCGGAGTTCGGCAGGTTGTGGTGCCGCCGGATACAACACAATCACTCACAAATGCCGCCTGGCCATCCCGTACCTCACTGAAGAGAACATTGCCGTTATGGCGCATTCTAAACGTGAAGTCGTAGACTTTCGTTGCCGTCAACTCATTCTGAGCAGTTGATCCTATCTTTCTCGCCTGCAGCCTTATAGTAAAATAATCGTTCGACGGATCTACAACACCATCCCACCGAATATACAATGGCGCAAAGCCTTTTTTCAGCCCATTGTTGGCAGTAAAATAACTAATAAAGGCCGGCCCGGTCACAGGTGAAAGGAGATTGCCTTGATCATCAACCGATCCGCCGATTTGAACATTGCTGTTAATCGGCTGTGCTGCGAGATAAAGCCCCCAATCACTATCCAACGCTACGCCGTTTGCTACACCGTTTATCGTAAGAGTTTTCGTACCTAAGGCAGGGTAATAGTCGGTAGGTGGAATTAGTACCGTATTGTATTCTTTATCCGCTTCTATGCCCAGTTCCCGCGAATCCAAACCTAGAACCCTCATCCCTTTTTGCTGGTTGGCGAGGTACAAATATCCATCCTTCTCTACTAAAGCGGGGGAATTACCCAACTGCGTAGGGATGCCGCCACCCAGTTGCGCTGGCGTCGTGGTAATAGTATTAAGCAGCACTGGATTATTTGGGTCTTTGATGTCGATTACATAGATTGCGTTCCCAGCTGTGACAAAGACCAAACCTGAAGTTTTATTTAAAGTGATGTCTGTTGCCGCAATGAGAACCTCGGCACCCTGTTTGTCTTTTGTGACACCCATAGGCGTGGGGTTATATGGATCGGTCACGTCTACCGTATGGATACGGCCCAGCATACTGGTGGTTACGGCCAAGTCGATCACTTTGGTGCTCGCCATATCGGCACCCTGACTGGTATCAGTGAAGGCGTACTCTGGTATCACAGCTACTCTCCAGGCACTATCGTAATAATAATTGCTCGCATCCGCTGTGGCAGGCTTATAAGCCGCCATCTGCTGCGGAAGCTGTGGAATGCTTAAATCGAGCGTTATCAAATGCCCGCTCGTGGTCGTGAGAAGCGCCTTTTTCCCCTTGTATGCGACAATGTCCGTGGGTTGCCTATATCCCAACCCGTTGGTATCAAAAATACCCACAATAGATGAACCATCCGCATCCTTGCCCTTCTGCATGAAGTCCTTTGCGGCTTTGATATCAATCACCTGGAGTCCAACACCTACTGTTGCGACAAAGGCAAAGTTGTTCTGAAGCGAGAGCCTGCCGGGAATACCAGAATACGCTTCGGCCATTTTCTCCCGCGCAACCACTCGCGGATCAGCCGGAGTCAGCGCCGGAGTTGCCTGTGGATTGTTTGTCAGGTCGTAGAACCTCACATATCCATACTGATTTCCACCGTTGTATTGGATGTTCTCGGTTATAGCAAGCATGCTCGTTTGTGGATCAACAGCAACGCCTCGGTCGTCCCAGTTCACGCCAGCAGTGGTCATCTTGTGGGTCTTTACCACTTCTGGATTGATTGGATCAGTAACGTCGATCACATACCACCCCTCGCTTCCGGCGGTCACATAGGCGTAGGTTTTATCATTAACCTGATCATAGTAGAGGTCGATCCCCCGTCCGCTGGTAAACTGGTCGCCTTGCAAATCAAATACCTCTGGTTGCTTGGTTTTAAACTCTGCCATGTATTCTATCTTCAATGGTAAGAGACAGCCATCAGACAATGGAGGTATATTGGCATTACAGAAATCAAACGAATTAGAGACTGCGTCAGTTATTTTTGTCGTGATTACGATTCGGTACTGGCGGCCCAGCATGAGATTATTCACGGGCGTAAGCGTTACGCGCTCGCCGGAACCTTCAAGGTTCGTTGTGATTACCGATGGGACCGAAACGGGAACGAATGGCTGCGACGAAACTAATCCGGTTGCCGCTTCTATAGGCCCAAGATCCAGCAGCATAACAGTTGTTCCAGTCACGTTGCTAACCGGCTCGTTAAATATAATCGTGACGGGCATGGTGACCATAATTTCCTCTGCCCCGTCCCCCGGGATAATCTCATTCACAGTCGGCGGGCCGTCCAAACCAACAGCCTGCGTCCCATCATTTACAGCCCGAACCGTAAGGGATTTGGCGCTCTTGTTACCAGCTGCGTCGGTAGCTTCGAGATTCAACTGATATGTTCCTGCCTGCTTCGGCTTGAATCGTATGGCGGAGCTACCTACTATTGGCGATCTGAAATTCGCGTTATAGGTGTAGGCATAGATTGGAACCTGCTTGTCAGGAGATGTCGGTGTAATACGAGTAACAATGGTCGGCAAGCCAGTCGGAGAAACGGTCACCGGATAGTTCGTCCTTACCATAGCTGCCTGATAAACAATGCCTAATGTGACCCCTGGCTGTGCCAATTGCTGGTCTAAAATTCTTATAGGAACTTCGATCTCCGTATCGACCGGTACTGTTCCGGCCATAAATTTCTTTTCCTGCGATTGCCCAGGAGCTATCCTCATATCTATGGAAATGATGGGTGGGGTCTTATCAGGATACTGCGTGTCCTTGTCCGCGAGCTTGAAATTGAAATTATTCACGATGTACGGCGCATCGCAGCTTACAAGATTCACAGTGATTCTGTTCATCGTCTGGGGATGAATGGCCGTAATGATAAAGGATCGGCAAACGTCATGCGCGGTAAATCCTATAGCCGCATAGTGGCCATCCTTGTCCGAGTATGATATAAAGTTCTCCGCACCCGGAGCGCGAATGACCGCGCCTTCGATCGGTTTGTCGGTTCCAGGCAAATATCCTGACAATCCATCCATATCACGGTAGGTGTAGCCCGCGAAGGTCACCTCCCCGGTTAAGCTTCTCGGATGGAGAATCACATAAATGGCGTCGTCCACGATGCCTGGATAGGGCAGACATGCTGTCGTGAGTCTATTCCCTACCACCTTCGCGCTGTCACGGATTTCATAGACATTTTCCTGTGTGCCGTCAGCCCACGTGTGCACGATGGGCCGGGCCACGAAAGGCATGGCTTCCGTGGGCATATTGGCAGGCTTCTGCACAGAGAATTGAACTTCCTTCTGGAAACCCGCCCCGCCAGTGTCAATCTTCACTCCTGCCAGGAACTGCGCCTGTGTCGGCACGGGGTTGTCCTGAGGCAAATCTGTTTCAAGCACTGGTGTGATTTTAATAATTGTCGGTCCCAAGAGCGCGCCTTCAGGGATTTCGAGCCTTGTTCCGCCTTCCCCTTCTACAATCCCGCCCTTTGCTGTAACGAGATAATGGCCGTCATTGCTCTTGAAGGTGATATACGTGATCAAGGTCTGGTTGCCTGAAGAATCCATAGACAGGATCTTTATCTCATCACCTAACTGAGCCATAATCCTGCCAGTGAAGGAACCGTTCGAGGCTGGCGCAACAGTCAGGACTTCACCAGATGTATCGTTAATGATCAAAACCGCGCCGGTTGCTTCCGCGCTGCCTTGAGTGGCCGTGATCGTAACATATCCATCCACATCAGGGAAGCTTGAAACAATGCTGCCTGCAGCAGGCATGGGCGGTGGAGTCGTGTCCTTGATCGTAAAGTGCGACACAAAATCCTGCCCCATGAAGTAACCCTGGAGGTCCTGAATTGATCTTGTGATTGTGAAGCCATACTGCGTTTCCGACTTGAGATTTGTCTCTGGATAGGACGTGATCACCGTGCCGTCCGGACTGAGCGAATACACACCGGTGACCTGGGTTCCTGTAGCATCCTTAAGAATAACAGTATTGACCGTAACGCTCTCGGGCTTTACCGCTTCGCTCATGGTAATGACCACCTGGGTCTTTGGGTCAATGCCGAGCGCATTATCCGCAGGGACGATCGAAACAACAAAAGGAGGCGTAACGTTGATCGTGACATCAAGGATTACTACCTGATTGGCTGTTGTAATCATACTTACTCGCTGGCCTTTGTCGTTTTTGTAAATATCAGAGGCAGTGAGTGTAAAGTTGGAGATTGTTGAAGCCACAAGATATTTACCATCAGCGCTTGTGAGGTCAACCAGTGAACAGGTACTCGAAGCAACCTGGGCCGAGGCGTAGGTTTTGGCTGCACCGTCTTTGACTACACCGGAAGCGAAGCCCAGAGCTGATTTGGCCTGGAGGAAGAAATATTGGCCGGATACATTAATGCCAGTGGCAAGGAGCAAGGGTCCGGTAGTCAGGGTGGTAACAAGGGAACCGGAAAGCTTGGCAAGAGCGACAAGTTTTAATTTCTTCACTCCCTTTATCTCAATTGCCCGGGCAACAACGATCGGCAAGCTTGCGCTCACATTTGCGGGCGCGGGAATCGATAGTTCTGCTGAACCTGTTAGTGTCTGGTTCGATAGATTTACATCCACTGCCCGAAGCAGCGTGAAATCGCTGCCCACAACACCCGTGAGAGTAGAGGCGGCGATTGTCTTGGTCTCGATCGGGACGGTCTTCGTGAGTCCGTTCTGCGGAATCACCAGCACGTTGCCGTCCTTATCCAGAAGCCTCGCACCCTCCGCGCCGACCATGGTGCCCGATCCATCCGAGCCTTGCCTCAGGCTGACTTCAACACCCACCTTGCCTTTCATCAGGTCGATGATGGTGTAGTCATGCGAAGGAGTTATCGGGAAAGTCGTTTTCACCGCAGAGGTCGGAGACGTAAGCCCGCCTGACCCTTGCCCCATGCTACTTAACCCTAAGTTTGTCATGCAAGGATAACGGTACATCACCAGGTCTTGAACGTAGTCGGACGGCAGCACCACTTCGCCGGACAGGAGGTCGAAACGCTCGGTGACTTTGGCGTTAACAATTATGCCTGAGTTTATTGTCGTCGTAGGCGCAGAGAGAATAACCTCTCCTATGGCTTTAACACCTATTGCCGCTGGAGCCACTGCGGGAACAACGCGGCCCGTCGCGGTAAGAGACGAGTTCAGAGTACCGAGTGTTGAGTTAAGAGCCGAAAGCGGAGAACCTGAGAGGATAGGGGCAAGGGCCAAGGGTCCGGGGTCAGACAACACAAAAGCATATTGACCAATTGACGGAATAGACGCATTGATGAAAGCCGAGTCTGAGCTTACAATGCCGGGAGTCTGCACGATCCACTGATGGGCCGTAGTATCGTATTTTGCTAATGATATTGCGCTGGACGCGACAAGGTTCAGGCCAGTCAAAACCGGCATCCGAAGCGCGGCCCCAGTCCCAAAGCCCTTCTCGGTGAGCTCTGTACCCTCTGTGGCAAAAGCACGAATATCCACAATCGCAATCGGCGACCAGCCGATGGGTAACAACCCCGCAAGCCCTTGATTGCTGATAGGAGTCAGCCGAATGTCCGTTTGCTCAGTTAAGGTATACGCTGGAATGTTAAGTTCTATGTACTGCGTACTAGGTACTGAATTAGAAGTCCCTACCCCCTGACCCTGGCTACTTGCCCCAGTCTTTATCATCCCCCCGTTTGAATCAATCAGGTTCTGCTGTGTGCTAACCGGCGTCAATCGCGCATCGATTGCCAACGCATCCTTTTCTGACTTCACCGTGACCGCACGCTCAACGTTCGTGAATCCCGACTTCGATAGGGTTATAAGATAAGTATCCGCAGCCGCCTCTGTAAAAAAACTCCCATCCTCCAGAGTCATTGTCCGCGTCAATCCGTGCCCATCCGTGGCTACAAAGTCGACTGTTGCCCCGGGAAGCACCAACCCCTTTGTGTCGTCATATACCTCGCCCTGGATATACCCCGGTCCAGTCGGGCCGCTGGTGATCTGTATTTGTGTCGTCGCAGTACCAATATTACCTGCCGTATCAATCGCCCTTGCAGCAATAATCAGGACTGAACCGGTGATGGCATCTGCGGAAATCGAGTAAGCGAATGAGTTCTGAGTGCTAAGTTCAGAGTTAGGAGTAAAAGACCACACAGTAACATTGTTTACGCTCAGCTCGGAAAGGGACAGACCACGGTTATCCGTGGCACTTGTGGAGATCGTTATTGCTGATCCCGCTGCCGCCTGTGCAGGCGCGGTGACGGTCACAACAGGCGACTGGGTGTCCAAGGTAACGTTGACGCTTGCCGTGCCAATATTCCCAGCCCGGTCGGTTGCGCTTACGGTAAGAACATTCTGTCCTTCGACAAGGGTAAAGTTCGAAAGGTTGAAATTCTTGCTCGAAACCGTTGCTGGAATACCATTAACGGATGCTGTTGAGTTCGTCTCGCTTATGGTTCCACTAACCGTGATTGGCGACGTTCTGGTCAGGAAGCCGTCAGCCGGAGTTGTGATCGTAACAATCGGCAATGTCTGGTCAAGGTAGACAACCCAGTTCAACGTGGCTGTATTGCCGGACAAATCCCTTGCCGAAATAACTATGAAATTCGTGCTCGACGTTAGTGCGACGCTGTGCGAGAAGTTTAAGCCGTCAAGCGCAACAGTTGCGCCATTGATGGAGACCGTACCTTGTTCGTTGATTGTACCAACGACAGTTATCGTGCCCTGGTTCTTAAAGGAATTGTTCGCGGGCGATGATACGGTGATCACCGGCGGCTTAGTGTCCCTCTCAACAGAGACCGGGGCCGAAATTGGGCTTGTGTTTCCAACAACATCCATTGCCGTGGCAGAGAACGTGCTCGTCCCCTCGGCCAGGGTGATGTTCGCAATGCTAAAGGTCCCCTGGGTTGATGCTGTCGCAATCCCGACAACAGATGCCGCACTTTGTCCGGCTTGCATGGAAAGCGTGATCAAGGAACCTGCCTCGGCTGTCCCACTGATTGTCACAATTGGTGTCGGCGATGGCGTAGGTAACGCAATAATAACCGGCGCAACGGGCGCGATGTTATCAAGGGTTATATTGATGTTTGCGTTACCACTGTTTCCTGCCCGGTCTGTTGCTTTTACGCTGATTGTGTTCAATCCTTCGAGAAGAGATATTCCCGCAAGCGTGAAGTCCTGACCAATGACCTGTGCAGCCATGTTGTTAACCAAGACCGTGGAATTCTGTTCACTCACTGTTCCGGAGACCGTCACTGTCTGAGTCTTTACGAGTGCGCCGGGGGCAGGCGTCGTGATCGCTACAACCGGAGGAATTGTGTCGAGTGTCACCGGGACATAGATGGTTGATTCATTGCCTGCACGATCGGATGCGCGAAGGCTTATTGTGCTCTGACCTTCGGTCAAGGCGACATTGGTGCGGCTGAAGCTCTGTCCCGCAAGCTGAGTCTCTGTCTCGTTAATCCAGAGGCTGGCCAGGTTTGCGTCAATAATATTTCCTGACACGGTTATCAGCGGCGTATTCAGGATCGTGTTGACCTGCGGGGCTGAGACCTGGATAACCGGAGGAACTGTATCAAGGGTGATGTTTATGGTCTTTGTACTGATATTTCCCGCTAAGTCTGTTGCACTAACCGAAACAGTATTCACGCCTTCTGCAAGGGATAAGTTCGGGAAGCTGAAGCCCATACCGGTAATGATTGCGGGCGAGCCATTCACGGTTACAGACGCGACAGCCTCTGTGGTCGTACCCGTTACAGTAATAGACGACGTATTAAGATATGCCTCAGCCTGCGGCACGGATATTTGCACTGACGGAGCGATTGTGTCTACAGTCCAGGTATAGGCTGCGGGCGTCGGGTCAGAGTTGTTCGCCACGTCTGTGGCCTTTACCATGAAGGTATGCGCGCCGTCCATAAGATTTGTATAACTCATCGGGCTCGCGCAAGCTGAGAAAGCTCCATTATCCAGCTGGCATTCGAACGTTGAGCCAAGTTCCGTTGACGAGAAGGTGAAGCCTGCAGTATTGACGTTTGTTATCACTGCAGGTCCGCTTGTGATCGTCGTATCAGGAGCCATAGTATCCAGAATAATGGAGGCGGTCTGCGGTTGAGACGTGTTCCCTGCCGCATCAACGGCTGCCACGCTAATCTGGATATTCCCCTCAATCATGTTCGTAAGCACTGCCTGCCACGTATTGATTGTCGGATAAGTCACAACGCCTACTGCCGCCGTCGGACAGGTTACATTAACAAGAGCCCCCGCCTCCATCGTCCCCTTGATGGACTGGCTGTTCACATTCGTCGGAGTTGTCACGGGATCGATTGCAACTACCGGAGGCGTTTTATCGTACATGATGTTTCTCTGTACTGTAGCGCTGTTACCTGCCGCGTCCGTAGCCGTCACAATGATGGTGTAGGTTTTTTCCGCCACAAACGCAAGCGTCTGCTGGAATATCCCATTGGTCGCAACGGGAGTGTACGTTGCCCCATCAAGCATAACAGTAACCGTCGGCGAGGTAAGGTCCGTCACCGTGCCTTCAAGCGTAATGCTCGATAGGTTTGTAACCATGTCCTGTGCTGGGTTCGTTACAGCGAGAGTCGGGTTGATGTTGTCGTAGGTGACAGTCCGTTTATCCGTTGTGGTGTTCCCTGCGCGGTCCGTTGCCAAAACTTCGACAGTATTTTGGCCATATACCAGCATCGCTGTGACATTCCAAGTGTTGCCGATAATCGAAGCAGGTTGCACTTCTCCATTATTAATCTTCATACTTACGGTCGCTGTCTCATCCACCGAGCCAGTAACCATCGCGTTAGCTACGTTCGTTACGCTGTTGTCCGCAGGAGAAGTTATCACAAGCTGCGGCGCGGTCATATCCAGGGTGATGTTTCGTATGTCAGTTGTCTGATTCCCTGCCTGGTCTGAAGCAGTTGTCGTAATCTTGTTTGATCCGACCACCAGCATTATTGCTTGATTAAATGTTCCGTCGCTGCTAATTGCCACCGGCACGTTGTTGATAATGACATTCTGAAGGCCGATGCTGTCTGTTGCGGTCCCGGCGATGTTTAATACGCTGTTGTTCGTGAACGCGCCGTCAGTCAGAGCGCTAACATTCAGCACAGGCCGAATCAAATCCACGATCCAGGTCGCGGTTGTGGCATTCGTTTCATGCTGCCAGTTACCGGCGATGTCCCGTCCAATGACTGAGACGCCATGACTTCCCTCCGCAAGGTTTGAAAGCGTTATTAAGACAGGCACACTGATTTCAGGGGAATATGCGCTATTATCAAGTTTATATTTGTACGCAACCACATCCGCGCCGCCTGCCGCAAGCGTGGCGCCGGTCTCCCTTGTGGGACTTTGCGGTACTTGAGTGATACCGGCAACAGGCGGCACAGTATCCAATGTAATGGAGATGCTCGCGATCCCAATATTGCCTGCCCGGTCTTTAGCCTCCACCTGGAGTGTATTCGTTCCTTCAGTGAGCGTCAGCGTTGTGATGCTGTAGTTTTGTCCGCTGGTTGAAGCCGGAATACCATTAACAGTCACGGATACGTTTTCTTCGCTAACCGTGCCGTTTACAGCGATTACCGGTGTATTGATAATCGCATTCGCCTGAGGACCGGAGATCTGTACAACAGGTGAAATGGTGTCGAGATTGATCTTGATGCTCTTAGAGCCTCTGTTTCCTGCTGCGTCCACCACCTCAACGAGGAGAGTGTTTAAGCCCTCAGTAAGAGCAAAGTCTGTTAAGATGAAGCCGTTTTCGACGATCCGGGCTGGAACATTGTTCACTGTCACGGACGCGGGCGTTTTACTCACCATACCGGTTACTGTGATGTGCGGAGTGTTCAAATACATATCAGCTCCGGGTGATGTAATGGTTATATCGGGGAGAACCGTATCAACTGTCCAGATAAAAGTCGCTGGCGACTGATCAGTATTGCCGGCAGTGTCCGTGGACTTTACAAGGAAGGTATGAGCACCGTCCGCAAGGCTTGCGTAACTCTTCGGGCTTGTGCAAGCTGCGAAAACTCCATTGTCCAGTTGACATTCAAACGTGGAATTTGGCTCCGTTGACAAGAAGCTGAAGCTTGCGGTCTTGAGGTTCGTTATCACTGCGGGACCACTCGTAATGGTTGTGTCTGGTGCTATGGTATCGAGCGTAATGGGAATGGTTATTATAGAGGTATTGTTCGCAAGATCCGTTGCCCGGACTGTAATTGAATTTCCGCCTTCAGCCGGCAGCTGGATTACCAGACTGAAACTCCCGTTAGTCAGCAATACGGGTGTTTCATTGATCCAGAGTCCAGCCGGATGAAGTTCTGCTACGTTCCCAGCCACCGTAATTGCAGCTTTATTCACAAATGCGCTCGACTGCGGCGATAGCATTTGAATCTGCGGCAACACCGTGTCAAGATTGACGGTCACGCTGTTCGTGCCGATGTTGCCAGCTTGATCTACAGCCTGGACCACGATCGTATTGGTACCTTCAGTCAGGGCCACACCCGACAGATTGAAGCCGTTCCCGGTTATTATGGCAGGTATCCCATTTATGGTCAGGGAGATGACCGGCTCGCTCACCGTGCCCGAAACAATTACATGAGAGGTATTCAAGTAATCATTCTGGCGGGGTGATGTTATTTGAATGGTCGGGACGAATGTATCGATCAAGACAGTAATAGATGCTGTGCCGATATTCCCCGCCTCGTCCGTTGCCTGGACTGAGATGGTATTTGTCCCTTCACCAAGCATGAGCCCGGAAAGACTGAAACTGGTCTCCGTCACGATTGCCATTATTCCGTTCACCGTGACTGAACTCACCGGCTCGTTCACCGTGCCGGTCACCGTGATCATCGGAATATTTAGGATTGCATTTGTATGCGGCGCAGTGATCTGGACAACTGGAGGCGCGGTATCAAGATTGACGGTTACGGTCGCCATGCCCGAATTCCCGGCCTCGTCCACGGCAGAGACCGTGATCGTGTTCACACCCTCTACAAGTGATATGCTTGATGCGCTGTATCGATTTCCCGAAATCGTTGCGAGCGTGTTGTTTACATATACGGAAGTGATCGCCTCATTCACCGTACCGTTCACAGTGATCGAAGGTGTACTGACAATGGCATTCTGCTGGGGCGCTGTGATCTGGACAACAGGCGGGACCGTATCGAGATTCACAACAATGCTGTCCGTGCCTATGTTGCCGGCTGGGTCTACTGCGGACACGGTAATGGTATTCGGGCCTTCGCTTAGGGAGAGGCCTGAGTAACTGAAAGTACTGCCGGAAACCTGTGCAACATGACCATTAACAGCGACAGTTGCGGTTGGATCGCTCAAGGTTCCTGAAACAATGATCGAGGGGGTGCTCAGGTGCTGGTTATTCTGTTGGGAAGTGATCTTAATTGCAGGGGCCACGGTATCGGTCGTAAAATGCCACGTCAGGCTTGATGAGTTATGCTGCAGATCCGAAACGCTGACTGTAACAGGATGGATCCCTTCGGAAAGACTAGTTGCCGGGGTATAACTGATGCTCGTGGCCGAAATCGTAGAGGATAATGTGACGTCCGTTCCATCCACGGAAAGAAGAACGGATGCGACGTCGATTGCCGCGCCGTTCGAGGCAGCGGCATATTGCGCAGAGATCGCAGGCACCGTGTTCCGGAGGAGGGAATTGTCCGCTGGCCGGGGATTGGATATGACCGGCGGTGAGTTGCTACCGCAACCTTGGGCGATAACTTCAATGATTAGGAACGAAGGTGGATGGTTCCTATGATGGTTGTCGTCATCATCTCCGCCGTTGTCTTCCCTGCCGTCATCATCATAATAGCCGTCATGGCCTTCATTGTCGTGCTCATCCTGATGACCGCCCTTGAGCTTTACCTGAAGCGTGTTAGTTTGCCTGAGAGAAATCACCTTGTCGAACGAGGCAATGTCCTTTTTAAACTCGTTTTCTTTTGCGACTTTGGTCCCGTTTACAAAAATCTCAGCCGACGTTATCCTGGTACTGTCTCTGTTGCCGTTGATTACATGTAAAACAGCCTGACCATTGTCATTGCAACCCTTGAACGTGTCTGTGTAGGTTGTCGGCTCACCTTTATGCCGGATGTAGCGCTTCGGCCCGAATACAGTCAGTCCGGTCGAAGCAAGGGAAAAGGAGGAAAGAAGAACGAGCGACAGGAGCAACGAAAGAACGGGCAAAGTGCCTGGCAACCAGCCTTTGCGCGAAGAGCAGCGAGAGAATTTCAGTAAACCGTAATTCATTATGGCGTTTATCCTCAAGAATTCTGGAGCGCCCTACGGCCAATGTCACACCGGAGAGAACACCTGACAGATCATGATGCATCAAACCAAGCTGAGTAAAACGGTAATGCTACCGCGAAAACAGGGTTAAGGTCGTTAAAATCCATTTGCGCGTATTTATTATGAATAGGTGCTCAATAAGGTGGAAACCTTATCAATATCGTATGTCACGGTCAACCTCAATTTCAAATTTGAGACTCTACGTACAGAAAACATGATGTAACTACTTGAAGCCGTGCGCATTATCGGGTCAGGGTATTTTTAGGGTATCGAGCTAATAATGCAACTTTTTGTTCATTTAAATTGTTCCTACACTGGAATCAGACGACCAAACCCTCTTTTCGATTACATCGATTACATCTTGGTAGCGAGCACGCATGGGATAGGACCTGTAGACGCTACATTTAAGTAAGAATGTGATTATGCAAATTTTCAGGACTATGTGCTGCAGAAGGACTTTTCTCAAACAGCAAGGACTGCTGACATTTTTTCAGCATGAAGATAATACAAATGTGGGGTCATTGCAATACCCCGGCCGGGGTATTTTTAGGTGATAATAATTATAATTTTATGAACGCATTAAGTTGCAGAATAGTGCGCTACATGCGCGGAAAGCCGTATTACTGTTAAAAAACATGGGGTTCAGTTCAGGTGTGTCCACTTTATGGGGCGTCAAACACTTGAGCTCTATTTCTTATGAGCGGAATAATATTATGAAATAATCCTTCTTTGCTCAAAAACACGTTTGCGCCAGCATCAAGGAAAGCCTCCCCCTTGGATGCGATGCTGAAACCGATTATATATGCTTCCGAATCCTGGTGACGCAGTTGCCTGGCTACCTCGTCTCCATTCATCTCCGGCATTTGAAAATCTGTGAGAACTATTTTGAAGCGCTTTTCTTTTGTGAGATCGAGCGCCTCCGGCCCGTTTTCACAACAGCTCACAATAAAGCCCTCGGATTCCAGAAAACCCCTGAGCGATTCTCTCATCATTGGATTATCATCTACAATAAGAACAGTTTCATTTCTCACCGTATTCTCCTTAGAACCGCGGTCCAGTGTATTCTTTGCATTTAAACCGAATGAGCTCATTCGCTGGCAACCTTTGATGAAGTTTCGAAGACCTGTTCTTTGAATATCATGCTCGGCTTGAAACTGACAACATTTCTTGGTGTGATCTCTATCTCCTGGCCGGTCTTAGGGTTGCGGCCTTGTCGTGAACGTTTTTTCCTGACTACGAAGTTCCCAAAACCGGATAGTTTAACGCTTTCCCCCGCCTTCAGCGTCTGTTTAATTGAATCAAGAATCATTTCCATTATTTCGTCGGCGTCCTGCTTCTGCATGTCGACCTTATTAATAATTTCAGAGACGATTTCAGCTTTAGTCATAACTACCTCCGTCGGTAGGCTGCCACATATCCATTACTGGACTCTGCTCTTCATGAGTTTTTCAATATCCTTCAGATTGGCCTCTGTGTAAACTCTCCAGCCCCGCCAGTCACGCTCAATCTCGGTCAACAAACCTTTACTCTCCCATCGACAGAGTGTGGCAGCGGAGATATCGAAACGGCTGCAGATTTCGCTTGTTTTATATTTTATGGTACTTTTCCGTTTCATCATGGCACCCTTTCGGGCTATTGATTACGTATTAAATCAGATTAGGGGTATTTCCAGCCGAACAACGCGAGTGTCTCGAACCTATTGAAATGAATTGTAGAATCGGTCTTTATCTTTACGATACTGTCTAATGGCCAACAACCAACAGGAAATGAGGCAACCGAATGCCTCCTCTTCATATTTTCCCCTTAAGTTCTCTCTCACGACGTCACTCAAGAATGCGAGAGTACCTGATAAATGGAAGTCTGCGAGCGCATAGTCACCGAATATATATATAACAATGAATCCCGCAATGCCCAATGTTATGGCACATTGCGTTTTCTTCGAAAAAGCGAGTATCATCAAAAACTCGATGAACCAATCTTTCATAATCGTCTCATCTTAATGAGGCAAGATTTGAGGCTATCGTCTTGAGACAGCTAATAAATAAGACCATATATAGGTTATGGGTGAATGGGCAAATCGCAAAACCTTACTTTTATACGCGAGTGATCCGCCTGATGGTTATTATATTCGCTACGAATACCAAAGCATACTTGCGAAAGAGCAATCATTTTTATTTATTTTATCGAACAACGTTTGACAATTTGCCTTAGGCAAGCTTGCTTTATTTGTTGCATCGAGGATTTCCGGCAATAACTTTGGGTAATGATCTGCAACTAAACCGACCAATACCGATACGATACTCATATGTGCAGTGGGTATTCTGATACCTTTTAATCGGCCTGAAAGCGCGTCTTTATCAAAATTGTAATTTCTAAGGAATTCTGTTTTATTTTGAAATCCATCAATAAGGTCATTACTCAATTGAGCGTGGAACAATGGGTGAGCATTCATCGGCGGCTCTTCGTAGTCATAATGTATGCTTTCCAGTGGTGTCATTCTTTTTTTTGCTGGCGGGCTAATCATTTCAAAATAATTTACTCTTACAGTAGATTTAATTATATGCTTAGAGGATACCGCTATTTTTTCCTCACCATCTATTAAGATGTTGACCTTTTTTTTGCTTGTTGCGGTTTGCGGCCAATCAATCAAGTGTATTGGTTCCTTGAACGATATTAATATATTATTTTGGACCGGATTAGAGACAAAAAGGATTGACTGACGTGGGGAAAAGGCAAGTTTATACTTTAAACAGCCTACTTTAAACTGGTCCCAAAACGAAACATATTTATTGATTACATCGCTCATGATTAAGAGAGTCCGATCCATGGTGCATGTTTTTTATATTCCGAATTTTTAATACGAGCAAGGTCTGCACCCGCAGGGAACCAACTTATATTAGACCGAGAATGATCTTCACATACTGGTTCTCTCGTCAGCATGCAATAATATCCGGCCGTTTTCTTCTCATCCACGGAGCACTTACATTCTGAAGCTTTCATGCCCTTCTTCCTAACGTATTCTATGCCATCTATACACTTTGTTTTTATTAGTATCTCATCTAAGTCATCTCTCCACCAGAGAGGACGGATTTCCGCAAAAGGTCCCTTGTATATAGCATTACTAAATAGTTTTCGAATATCCTCCCTTTTGAAATCATTTGGATTAATATTTAAATAACTAGCTGCGGCTATCTCATTTACAACTATGCCAGGGAATCTAAGAATCGAGTCCCACAACCAATAACCCAGAAGCCTAGGAATCCTCTTATCAATATCCTTTGTCGCTTTATCTCCGTGAAGTAATATGTCCGATAACATATGCGTATCTCCTGCGCTATAAAGCGCGAGGCGATTTTGTAGATTCGGTTTCTTCAATATAATAGAGAGTATTTCAGCAGGCGACTGAATATTTTTGCGGTCAACTTTTCCAAACCCTTTCTTTATCATCGTAAAGCCTTTATAGATAGCGCTGCCCTCATGCGCGATAGTTTCTAAATCGGCCGAATTAAGGACAATTTTATAATCGCTCCAGCGATTTATTTTTGAAAGGTCATTTCCCTTTATTCCGCGTGCATACAAGCAAATAGGTATAGCCAAATCATCTGCGACTCTGGATATAGCCGCCTCTGACAAGCCTAGAAAACCTTCTGTTTTCGATAGGTCTCTGTCGGTTACAAAAAGACCGCAGTCATTTACTTTTTTCGCGATCAAGTACTTTTTAATTTTTTCTTCATACGGTTCAAAGGACTCATCCGCTTGCTTTTTTGATTTCTTCACATCGGAAGCAGTATCAGGCGCAAAAGCTTCAACCCTGGTAACAGTACCTTTGAGTTCTTTCTTAAATAAAGTTATTAGCTTCGCTCTATCCTCACCATCATCTTCAAATAATACAATGTTTCCCTTAGACATAGTACCTCCCGCAATTACCGTGGCAATTCTATTTTGAAACACGTTGAAAAGCCAGTAGGCGCTTCAATCAAACGTATTGATCCGCCAATATCTTTTATAAGTTTTTTTACTATACTAAGACCTAACCCCATACCTGAACCAAGAGGATTATTTTCATTTGATGTAGTAGTAAACAAGGGGTCCCATATTCGCTTTTCAAGACTAGGTGGAATGCCAACACCATTGTCCAAAACTTCAATAACATGTTTTTTATGCTCATTCCAACCTTTAAAGGCAACCCTAGGGTGTTTTCCAATTGTTGTCCCAGCAATTACCGCTTTCAAGGCATTTGTGAATAAATTCAGTAGAATGCCGCTATACAATGTTATAGGCATCTTTGGAGCTTCCACATCATCATCAATTTCTATTTCGATTTTTATGCCACGGTCATCAGCAAAGTTACCAAACTTTTCAATTATAAGCTCTATTTGGGCTTTAGCATTAAATGACGCATCCTCTTGTCTTCTTGCGGATTTAATAAACATTGATGTATATTCTACATGTCTACTAAAATCATCATAATTCTTATTTAACACGTTGAGTGGCTCAAGTATATCATTATGCTTCCTTGATAGTTTCAACAATATTTCTCTTATAACCTCAAGATCGTGCAAAATTTTCCTGCTCTCGTGGGTCATAAAACCAGCTACAACTCCAAGCAGGCTCATTGTCTCCAAACCCTTTTGAGCTTGTCGATGATACTCGTCTATTTCGTCTATATGACGCGTTAATCGTGAATATTCAACAACCAACCTATTTTTATCACTCTTGCTTAAGGTCGGGAGCTCTTTTATATGTTCGATAGCTTGCTTAATTTCCCTAGCTGCGTTTATGGACTCTAATTTTGCCTCTTCCGCAACCTTTCGCTCTTGTTCACGCTTATCAACCAGCGCCAAAAGCTCAACACCACCACGAACTATGTCTACTAACTGGTGAAAAGCCCCATTTTCAAGATAGCCTTCCCTGTCCATGGACGGAGTTAAATCAATCGCTTCGTTAGATTTCGATTTATGACCGCTCTCAACAAAGACCGCACCAACTAACTGATGATTCCCCGGCAGGTAAAGCATCGGATTTAATTTTTCTGTATTTTTTATTTCACTCGGAATCGGAAAATGTTTTTGGATTATAGATGACCGCCAATTACGCATACTTATTGCTTTATCCCGAGAGTTGATAAGCCAATCATCATCACCATAGCCGAAAGGCTTAATCCTGAAACCATGATCTACAACTGCTACGCCACTAATCTCTCTTACCCATCTCCACGCATCGAAACCCTTAAATCCCTTACCAGAGAACATTCCCCCACGATAGGGGAAGAAACGTATGTCAGCGAAAAGACCTTTTTTTATAATTGAATTATATTGCAGTGATCGTTCAAATATAGGCTCTATTTCAATCGGTTTTTTTTCATCTGACTCTATATTTTTATCGGAGGGATATATTTTATAATCTAAGTTATTGCCGTCTAGAGAGATCGTGAGTTTAAACCAATAGTTGCTAAGAATTTTGGCGGCCTGATTTTCGTTTACTATCGCGCCATCATCATTATACGCAGGAAGTTCGACATTAAAACCGGGATCATCATGAACGTTGCCAGAACGTCTTGAAAACTTACCGCGCTCGAGACCGGCGAGTGGATTGATAATCTTTAATATTGAGGTACGGACTTTATCATCAAATACTAAATCACCTTTCAATTCGCTAATGCGAAGCATAGTTCCTGTCGCGGTATTTACCGGCGCTGCAAATACACTGTAGGGTATTTTAATTCTGCTTAGATCAGAAGTCTCGTCAAACATCGACCAATCAAATTCTGCCACCAATCGCGTTTTTATTTTTTCTTGAGGATCAAACGCAATGCTTGTTAGCGTTAATTTTTTCCCTAAGAATCTTACTGCAAAACGTCCAATCCCTTTAGCACCTGTCAGTTTTCTTTTGTAATCACGCGAATATGGTTCCTTTTCTTTAAATCCCGAGGCAATTCGCATCCACTTTTGTTTGAACTCTTCATTCGTAATGCCATGCCCAGTATCGTCTATTACTAATTCATTTTTTTCAAGATAGACCCGGCAAAGACTGGCATCGGCATCATATGCATTCTTGACCAGCTCAACAATAGCAACCTCTGAGCTTGCGACAAGTCTTTCCCCTAGCTCCTGCAACAACCGTCCTTCGCTTTGAAAGGAAACTTCAGCTTGAATGATCGGCTTATCTGACATTTATTATTTTCCTTCGTTCAGATACTTGTTTAAAATACCATTCATTTGTCTAACTTCGAGTTTCTTTAACATGCCCGAGTGAGCGACAACTCTCTGTTCAAAATTAATACCGCTGAGATACTCACGCAATGCTTTCTTACTCATTCCAACATTTGCATGTATTCCATGAACTGAACCGATAGCACTCGCACCAATTTTATTCACAAGGATCTTCGGGCCAAATGCTGTAAATCCTGAGCTGTATAAAATTACAGGAGCCGGATGTGGCGGATATGCATACCAAGGCGTACGGTTATTGCAGGTCCAAGTATCTCTTTCATTCTCCGGAACACTTCCGAGATAATTTTTCAACGAATCACTTATATTACTCCGGTCAGAACGTATCAGCCAACATTTTGCGCCCGTTTTAATAAAATACTTTTTAAAGGAAGCCTTATTCAATATTTCTATTTCTTGAGGAACATTGCGTAAAGATTTGATGCAAGGGGTGACATCCGCTAATTTTAAACCATGGTGGATACGCTCGCCTTCTGATAGCGTAAATACCTTCTGTGTTCCCGGACTCAACCCACGCAATGCCCATACATCCGAACGATTTTCATATGGCAACACGGTATATCTCGTACCCGATGCTTTGCTCTTAGAAGATACGTGAAAATGCTGGTCAATGTCATAATACTTCCACGCAGCAGCAGCTTCTGCTTTGTTTATCACCGTAATTGAGGCAGTAGTTAGAACTTTATCAAAGATTTCCTCTTTAAACCGATATACGTGAACACCCCATCCTTGAGCTTGAATATATTCTCGCAGAGCCTTTGTCGATGGCCTAGACACCCACTCATAGGGCACAATTAACGCAACAAGGCCATCTGCATTAGTTTTTGTAATACCGAGACACATAAAATATACGAATAAATTGCACAATTCATTTAAAGATATACTTAGCTTATTATTAATTTTTTCTTTAATTGTCGCCCGCCATATTTTCCCAATATTATGGTGCCTTACGTAAGGCGGGTTTCCAATACATGCGTCGAAGTTATCACTTCTTGAAGCAAAAACACACTGATATTTTATTGTAGCCTTTTGGGGGAAATTAGAAATTTGATGCCAATGCTTGTCTATCTCAAATCCTTCGTAATGAGTATAGCGTCCTCCAATAGCGAATCTTCCATCACCCGCACCCATATCAATTACGCGACCGATCTCCGATCTATGTTGCCGTACTATCTTCCAAAAAAAAGCAACAACGTCCGGAGGGGTATGAATCTGACATCGTTCAAAATCGGAAATATTCTCCGTCACCAATACAACTCCTCAGCTATTTTATCAGAGTTAAAATATAGTTTGAAAGATTTTATATTAATATTATTGATTTTACAAGACAAAACGAATTAACCAGAAAAAGCGAGTCCGAAGCTGTATAGAAACACCCGGACCCGCTCATATTGTCAATTATCCATCACTCTAAACTCATCTGGTGACAGGGTGATGATTCTGCCGCCGATCTTTTCCAGCTCCAGGCCGGTTTCCCAGCTTTCTTCCATTTGGGCCGCCCTGGTCACGGCATTGGCGACACCGTACTTATCATGCTCAGGCTCAGCTCCGAAGGCTATAAGTATATTTGCCTTCTGCATTTCGTTCAGGCCGTAGTGCTCGACCAGGTTATTTATGACCGTCTGGACGTTCCTCACCTTGATCTCCGTGTTATCACGCAAGGCCTGAACAATCTCCCCAAATCGTCCGAAAAGTTCCCGGATCGACCGTCTGATGGAAAGATAAACCATTTCGTCGGTTTCTCTGTTTCCATTGCCATTGCCGTTTCCGTTACCCAGATGGATCTGTCGCGTTGTGAATTGCTCCATAACCATGCCGTTCGTACACTGGACCCGGTAGAGCCTGGGCTCCACTCTGAGGGCCTTGTGGCCGGTTTCGGAATTAGTAAAAAGCAACCCGCCAATCATAACGTCATCTTTGTGCCTGATGAAGTCCCGGAGCTTGAGGCTCTTGATCTTAATGTGCATTTCCGTCTCGGAAAGGTAGCAGTCTTCGATCTCGGCTTCATGGCTTTGGAGTTCGTTAAGGGCACAATAGAGAAAATCAAGATGGTCGATCACGCGGTACCGATCACTCAATACCGCCCGGACAGAATCATCAAGCCGTCGTATAAATAATTCTTTACCTGTCCTTTCAAGCCAGGTGTTCACGTTCTCGGTTAGGAGATTCGGCGCTTCTGTTGCCATCCGGTTATAGTACTTCGCCGGGATATCCAGTCTTTCTGCGATCTGTGCGTGGCATGGCCTAGTGACGGGATGCGGATCACCGCCATTAATGCGGAACCTCACGTCGTTGTCAACAGCCACCATCTCCATGATCGATGAGTGAACCTTCCTGTCCCATTTCAAGGGTTTCTGTCTTTCCAGTTCTTTGACCATTTCGTCCAATTTCATTGATTTGTTTCTCCTTTCGTTTTTGATAAGTTGAGATTGGCTCATTTACCTGCACATCTATTTCCTGCAGCGCTCTGCCGATGATCTCGTTTACAAATGTGGTCATCCTGGTGCCTTTGGCCTTGGCTATCCTATAAATCTTGGGGATGTACTCTTCCCGTATTTTCGGGCTGTACATAGCCACCTCCTTTCTTTGATTTTTGTTTGAGTTTGAGAAGAATGAGTGTTTAAATGAACAGATATATGATCCGATGTGATGAAAACGAATAGAAGGCGTTGCAACCGCCTTGCTATTCGTTTTCCTTCAAAATGTGCGATACGTTTTGCATGGGGCTATGATTCGCAGTGTATATCACTCTGCAGGGGGTAAAAAGGCGGGGCGATTTGTCGATTGAGGCAATTTTTACTATCTACCAGCACACGAATGATCGAATATGAGGTCAGAATCTCAAAACAGCTTCCCTTGCTTGCTGCATTTTTTGGCTACCACTATTTCTCTATAAGCCGTCTCCGCTTCCACTTCGTCCCTCGGCTTGCCATATCTTTCCCGTGATAATGCTATGATCTCCGTTTTGTATGACCTCCTCTTCTCGGGCGGAGGCAGGGTCGTGGCACTAAAGGCATTGGACGTTATGCCGTCGATCATCAGTTTGATGCAAATATCGTGATTCGGGAGATTCACAAGGTCTGTTTCGTTAAATACCGGGTAAAACTCACGATTGAGGAACTTCGCATCCTCCGCCCCTATCCGGAAGGAAATAATCGTCCCCACGTTTCCGAATATAGCTGCACTGATCTTCTCGTCGAGCTGCTCAATGTATTGATGGGCGACAGTTAAGTTGAGGCCGTATTTTCTGGCTTCGGATAGGATATTTGCAAATGATAATGTCAGGAAATTATGCACCTCATCCACAAATAAATAGAACGGCCGCCGTTCTTCTTCAGGCACTGTCGCCCGGGCCATAGCCGCAAGCTGTATCTTGGTCACGATCATTGCGCCAAGAAGCGACGTGATGTCTTCCCCGAGCTTCCCCTTGGACAGGTTGACAATAAGTATTTTCCCTTCGTCCATCACGGTTTTCACGTCAAAGGTGTTTTTTCTCTGGCCGACTATATTCCGTAAAATCGGGCTGGTCAAAAACTGCCCGACTTTGTTTAGGATGGGAGCAACTGCTTCGGACTTGAGCCAGGCGGAATACCTTTCAAATTCGAGGAACCAGAACTCCCTGACCTGCTGATCGACGACCTGAGCCACTTTCTCAGCCCTGAATTCCTTATTCACAAGAATCCGGGGCAGATCGATAAGGCTCGACCCCGGGCATTCAAGCAGGGTCAGGAGAGCATGCCGGAGAATATGCTCAAGACGCGGTCCCCAGAATTCCGGCCATATTTTCTTGAATACCGAAATAAGTCCGGAAGCCACAAGATAACGTCCGTCCGGGGGGACACTTTCCAGAGGATTAAAAGCAATCGGATATTCGATGTCTGAGGGATTGAAGTATATGACATCGGCTAACCTCTCTTCCGGGATGAAATCCAACACCTCTTCCACCAGATCACCGTGCGGATCGATTAAGGCCGCGCCGCTTCCCTGATTAATATCGGAAATCATCATGTTAGCTATGAGCGTAGACTTACCAGTACCGGTCTTTCCGATCAGGTAGATGTGGCCCCTTCTATTCTTTTGTTTGATGCCGAATATTTTCCTGATATCCCTCCAATTGGTGACAGCCAGTGGGGTGACACGGTTATTATCAATAGTTTTTTGTGTGGTCATCATTCCATAATAACAACCAATGCGGGCACCAGACAGAACGGTATAATTGCCTCAGTCAGCATATATGCCTTCCTTGGATGTCTCGATGAAAAGAATAAGCTGTAGTCAGATCTTTTAAATCGAAAGGAGGCAATACCATGGAAAAGCAATCGGAGTGTTTCAAAGTAAAGGCCAGGGACGGAAAGGTGCTATTGAGCATCTATCCGGGCAAGGACGTGCTCATCGAAGGAGGGCCTCAGAAAGAGGTATATCAGGGAAAGGAGACGAAGGATAGTAAGGGCGGGAACGGGAATGGAAACGGCAAGAAGAATGGTGAGGGCGACAGCATGACCTATCCGCAAAAGAAGTTCCTCTTCCGGATCCTCGCCGGCCAGGGGATCGAGGGTGACCAGGCGCAAGATCGGCTGAAGGAGCTCTTTAAGGTCGATAATCTCAAAGAGGTCGGGAAGATGGAGGCGAGCCGGATGATCGAGCGGCTTCTCAAGGAAACGAAAGGAGACAATGGCCATGGATCATCTGTCGGCTAGCCAAATCACTCTTTATCTTCTCTGTAGCCTCAAGTATCGATTCAATTACGTGGACAAGCTGCCGAGGCCATTCAAATCTTCCGCTCTCGTCTTCGGGAGTGCCATCCATTCGGCCATCAACTGGTACCATCGGGAGGAGATGAACGGGAACGGCGTAACGCTGGAAAAGCTCCGCCGGATCTTCGATTCAGACTGGTATGTTGAAAAGATGGACTCTGACATCCGGTTAAAAGACGGCGAATCAGAGATGGAATTGACCCTGCTCGGCAAGGAATTCCTCGGCCTCTATTTCCGGCATCCGATAAAAGAGATCAAGGGGAGCGAGGTTCCATTCACCATCCCTCTTCTCCACCCGTCAACCGGCAACGGTCCAGGGATCAACCTTGAGGGTTACTTTGACCTCATCGAGAAAGACGATACAATCGTGGAGTTCAAAACCTCGGCTCAGTGCATGAGTCAGGAAGATGCGGATGAGCACATTCAGCTCACAGCGTATAGTTACACTTACGAGACGCTTTACCATCGGCCTCCGAAACTCCTCAAGATCATCAACTTCGTCAAAAACAAAAAGCCGAAGATGCTGATCTTTGAAACGAGGAGAAACAAGGAGGATCACAAACGATTCTTTCATCTGGCCGAAAAGGTCCTGGAGGGAATCAAAAATAATATCTTCATTCCCAAAGCGAGCTTCATGTGCAAGGACTGCGAGTTTGCGGAGCCGTGCAGGGAGTGGGGGAGAAATTGAACTTCCCCAAAAGGGGGTAGAAAACTACCCAAGGGCAGTTTTTGTGCCGAGATGACCATCAAACGGCATGTCGAGAAGCTACAGCACCACCAAGTGGAAATGCCTAAATTTACACTGAAGGCTCTAGCCCGCGTAGCGGGCAAAAAAGCAACCACCGGCTTATTGCCGGTGGTTTTCATATCAATAATAAAGAACAATTTAGGGGCGCAAACTTGTGCTGTTATTCTTCGATTTATAATTCAAATAAACAGGACGCTTCTTCAAAGATTTTTGCATGCAATTTATGCGCACTATTCATTCATCACATTCGTTTGAATATCATCCAAATATTTCAATAATTCTCTATCCGTTTCAATGCAATTGAGAATGTCATCCATCAAGGAAAGCGAGGGAACTTTCCACAAAATATTATAGTCCATAGTACCATACTGAGTATATAAATTGAACGAACCGGTTTTGATTGTAAAGGTGAAATAGAAATGTCCTACTTTGGGTTTTTTAGAAATGTCCTACCTGGACACTTTTGTTAGTTTTTTAATGTATTCTAAATTGGCAGTTTGGCGCCAAGGGTGATCGGCCGGCGGTACGTGGGCTGTAGATTTAGGGATGACCCATTTCAGGTTATTTTTGCCCCCGTTAATCTTTTTTGGTTTCCCCGGTAATAGTCTGTAATTAAGATATTTGCCTCTGAGGCGTATTTGGATCGTCTGATCCATCCGCTCTTCGACGGTAACCCTATCTTGCTTGCAGATTGTTACCGGCTGGATTTTTTCCAGCTGATAGCAATGTTTCTTGTGGCTGATGGTGAAATCGTTCATAACGACTTTCTCATACTGCCGCGAGAATATGGAATCTAACTTTTTCTTTTCCTGCTCATTTAATTTTTTATGCAGATTAGTTTTGCTTCTCGGTTCAACCATGAACATGGCGTTGAATTTCGGCAGGAATACTTTCTCTAAAAACTCATTAGCCTCTTTGATCGTAGAAATGCCGGCAAGTCTTAACTCCTTGATCAACCTGTCCTGTAATGTTTTGAATAGCTTCTCAACTCTGCCTTTAGCCTGCGGACTATGAGCATGGATGATTTCGGTGTTCAATTCTCTCATGGCCCGTTCGAACTGGGTCAAGGTATCCGGATTCTCTTTGGCTAGTTTGTGATTCATCGAATAAGTGCTGAATTTATCGACATAAATCGAGTTCGGCTTGCCGAAACGCTCGATATAGTCCCGCCAGAAGTTGAATGTCGGCTCGACGCCTTCGTGTTCGTCGAATCTAGCCCAGACCTCGCTATCGGCGTCATCAATCGCGGCGAGGAGACAGACTTCCGGTCCTCGATCCTCAAACCAATGTTCGTACGAACCGTCATATTGGATCATCTCACCCTTGCAAGCTTTTCTCTGTCGCCATTCCCGATGAGTTTCTTTTTTCTTCCGCTTAGGCTTCCAGATTTCTTCCTTGATCATGATGTAGCGAACCGTGCTTTTGTCCCGTTCGATGCCATGGCGTTCAGCCAATTTCTCCGAGGCCAGAAGCGGACCGAAATCAGGATAATGCTTACGGATCAGATCGCCTATCCTCTTCCTTTCTTTGTCCGGCATCCGACGATTGCTCGGCTTGCCACGATTACCATGAATCAAGCCTTTAATTCCGTCCTTATCAACCCTTCCTTTTAATCGCCTGATATGGCGGGAAGTCAGGTTTAGCAGTCCGGCAGCTTCGCTGCCGTTCAATTCCTTGTTTAGTACTTTTTTGATAATGTCGTACTTTTTTACCTCTGGTAGGGACATAGTTATGTTCGTATCCATGTGATTTTGATGTTTAGTTGATTAATTAACTAAACACCTTAGCACAGTAGGTAGGACATTTCTATTTCACCCTAGTAGGACATTATCATGAAATTTTCACACGAACCGGTTTTGATATGTTGATTAATTCTATTTTTAAGCAATTCTTTGAAAGTACCGTCTTCAATTTTAGAATTTTTTGAAGATACGGGATGACTAACTCTCACCGTCGACAACAAGGTAGCTTGACATAAGTTTCTATCACATGAGCTTCCAACTTTGTTTCGCACAAAGAAAGTCTGCAATCTATCAGTGAAGTGATGCCGGAACAAACATCCTTGAAATCCGAGGATTTCTTCCAATTGTCTATTTTGAAGTAGAATAACAATATCTTCCCAGCCACTAGAGATAAAAAATCGGTCATCTCTTCCAAATCTATTTTTTTCAAATTCGCCTTCTTGAGTTTGGATATCGTTAAGAAGTAAAAAATGATGCCCCCGATTCTTGAGTTTAAGTCGAATAAAGGCGCTTTCTGTGCCGCTCAAAATCTCGGTGTTTTCATCTTGTTTTGGAAATAACTTAATCTCAAAAGCTATTTTTGACTTGGCATGAAATTCAAAAACGTTTCGCTCGCGAATCTTGTCAATTAACAATGCGTCGTTGGGCATGAAATTGTCTTGTAATGCAACAAAAGAATAGGGGCCGAATAAAGTCGCATAATAATATGATGGGGGTAAACTAGGCAATTTATTCAGCAAATCATTGTGAGTATTGTCAATAGATATACCGTTTGGTGCAGCCCTTAAATCCCTCCTGCAAAATGATATACTGCAGAGATTCATGCCACTTTCAAACCCTGTGACACCATCCATGATTTTCCGTTCAATTTCAGCGCCACTATATTTAAAGTGTGGATCAATCTGGAGCCCCGCAGTTTTCGCAATTCGTATGTTTAATTTACGGTCTTTTAGTATTTTAAAAACATCGCCGAATGCTTTTTTTTGAACGATCTCAAAATCTTTAATGCGTTCGATGAAATCGCCTCGATTTATCTTATCCCTCAAAGACCTTTTGCCATCTTGAATCGCATCCTTGATAGGATCGAGTTCATCACAGTATAAGTTTAAAAATGATGAGTGAAGTGCACTCTTGAAATTATAGGATTCCAATGCAAGGATAAAAGATCTTCTCCCGGCCGGGAAATTCTTTCGCTTTTCAGTGTCAAAGGCATCACCAATTGATTTACACTCCGATGTAAAAAAAGACAAGGCAAGTTGTGTTTCCCAAACGACGTCTTCAAGCCGGGAATATTCAGTAGCATTTTTGACATTCGGTATGCGATTAGCACAGGCATCCTTATCACTATCTGTACATTTAATACATTTTTGCAGTGAATCCTTCAAATATTTTTCCAGCAACACCTTTAATGAATTGGCCAAATTATCGGAGTTTGAGGTTCTACATCTATTTTTTGCCATACTAAACTTTCGTACTATATATTTATTTATAATCGCAGAGCAAATCCTTATCAATTCGCGATCATTGTTAACTCGCTTAGAATAATCGGCTTGTAGTATTGATGAATATTGGTATTTATGCTCTCCGGATTTATCAAACTCTTTTAGAAAAATATCTATTGAAGAACAAAGCATATTGACAAGGGACTTTTCGTTTTTTGTCCCGTAAACAGTTTTGCAAAACTCCGATGCGAGGTGCAGTCTTGCTGTCCATGGAGTCCCCTCATGCTGTGGAACTAGTAAATATTGATCTTTAACATCAAAAATATCCTCATTCTCGTTTTTTCTGAATATAGCACTCCCGCCAATGCCCACTATTTGCAAAAAAAGAGCCATCAAAAAAGCTGGGCCATTTGTGTACAATGCTAGTAAATCGGCCATGATTTCTTCCGTCATTGATCGCGACCAATGATCGATGTCTCTATCCGGATGATCAACAAACATGTCGTTCTGTCTAAAATATTCAACAAATGCTTGATGCAATTCAAATTTTGCTAAAGAAAATTCGTTGTCAAGTTTGTCTCGATCAATGCTTATTTTATCTATTATCAGATGAGAAATCTCGTGCGATAATATAGGGATGTAAACTGGTAGTTCAAGTGTCCAGTAAGCCATTCTATTGATTACATAACTTCTTTGAGGCACATGAATGTCTTCTTTATCACTTTTTAGCGGATTAAACACCGTTTTCCATGACGTATATCTACTCGTAATCTCATGTAGCCATAGTTGTACAATATCAGCCGATTCGAATGCTTCTTCTAAAGCTTTTTTTAAATTTGATGGAACAGCTTGCAAACATTTATCGTAATGATTCTCAATAAATTCATTAATATGATGTTTTTGAATCCTGGCCAACTCTGACAAAACATTAGAATTTGAACTTAGGTTCACGCGCCTAAGAATATCCGGAAGTGGATAAACCGTCGGAGACAATTCTCTGGTTTGCAATAATCGTGTTTGGTAATATCGTAGACCTTCAGTAGCAAATTTGGCAACTTCGGTAAGATAGTCACGAAAAGATACTGCGTCATAAATTTCAAAACTATTGTTCTTAAGTCTTGGGATCATTTCTTTGCAGTAATTACGATAAGCTTCCTTAGCTGTATGTATTTTATTCTTGATGCTTCTTACTCCTCTTAGTGTGAAAAAATGCTCTTTCTCGCGATAGTTAAATGATGGCCAGTTATCCATGTCTTTTACACGACCGTCTACTTTGTAGTCTTCATCTTCCTTTTTTCCCTCAGTTCTGATTTTTTTAATGAAGGAAAAGAGCGATCGTTCTAGATTATCACATTCTTTTTCTATAATTTCAAATTTGTCTAGGATATCAGTTGCGATCATAAAACACAGCGCAGTTGTCACGTTTGATTCATAATTATTATCTATATGGTCTTGCATAATATTTCCTCTTTAGAAGGTAATCTTCAATATCGCCAACATTGCTGTATAAAAAACTGCCAGGGCTATATTCATAATATTTTTGTAGTTTTTTAGCAGCATATGGCCGGGATGCACATTCAACTCCGAAATAACATAAGGTAAAGGGTAGAATCGCCCCAGAGAACGATGGTATAATTCACACTGATTTAATATTCTAATCTCTTCTGGTCGGGGATCGAAGAGAGACGAAACATAATCCTTCACACGCTTTCCATAGTTGTAACTACAAATCAACCAAAGAGTTATGAGAATGATAAACATGTTTTTCAATATTAAAATGGTTCCTTTTGCATCTGGGCAAGTCGATAAGGATAAAACGACAGCTGAAAACAGAATTAGAAGATATAAATAGATTACGGGTGTTAATAAAGACAGCATAACTTTCACTATATAATAATCCAACTCCCTACCCTTACTGATTTCAATCAAATTCAGCTTAATAATAGTTTGCGCATAAAACCTGTTGAGGTTCCTAGGCACAAGCGAATTCCTGGATATTTCACTGTGAGATCGAAATCGCAAATGGTAGTCATCTGAATACTTCGGTTGCATATTCGACGTTGTTCTAGAATCTAACTTTTCGACGAATATTTTCCCAAGTGATAAACGTAAATAATACAGTATCAATGCAGCCGCCCCGAGTGTTATGTTGACCAACGTGAGACACAGTAGGTTGTTTCGTATTGCGCTACGCGTGTCCACTACAAAATGTATATTGATGTAATTCAAAAAAATATAAAGAAGATTTAATATCAAGGCAAAGAAGACTGACCACATTACAATGCCGGAGGGGGAAATATATATTTCAAGATACTTATAGGACGGCTTCGTCTGCTTAGATGCTTCTTCATGTTGACCTGTCTGATCAACAACGAATATTTTGTCGTCATGAAAGAATTTATCCGAGTGCCTTAAGCGGTCACTACAGAACTCTATGTAAGCGGTTATAAATAGGAAGAAGCCAGAAAAATCAGCATATGTTTTTTTTATTGTTTTAGTGAAAATCATAAGTTATTACTGAATGATCAAGTGTTTCATAATGAGATTTTCATACGTTAGCAACTGACCGCTTATGGAGGGGGATTGAGATTCTGGCCAAAAGTATATTATGCCGTAATTGGCGGGGATTTAGAATTGAGTTGACGGTTTAAAATTCATGTTAGAAAGAGCGCTTAAACGAGTTCAATAAACATCCCGGCGAATCATGTCGATTATTGCAATCCCAAATCATCGATAGCAATATTTTGACATTTTTAGTAGGTATGGATATAATAAAAACCACCAGCATAAAGTGGTGGTTAAGTGTTTTGCGGAACCAGAGAATCAGATATCAATCTTCAGGCAAGAAGTCCTCCGACTCGGAAATAAAAACTGGATCAGGATGACTTATCGAGTTTAATCCTGGACCGATTCGCTTGAATGGGCTCCAATTCCGAGTAAACGCTGCAGTCCTTCGCGAAAAGCGATTTGCAGATTCGAAGCCAAGCATTCTTGCGTCTTGAGACGCAAAGTGAGCATTCATCCTCTGATCTCTGGTTTGCATTTCGGTGCGCAACGAGGCAAGTTCAGTCCCCATTTTCTGATCGATGCTCTGCATTTCGGTGCGCAACGAGGCAAGTTCAGTCCCCATTTTCTGATCTATACTCTGCATTTCGGTGCGCAACGAGGCAAGTTCAGTCCCCATTTTCTGATCTATACTCTGCATTTCAGCGTGCAACGAGGCAAGCTCTGTCTGCATCTTCTGATCCATAGATTTTAGCGTACTCAAGATCAACTTTTCATTTGACATCGTTTATCCTCCTTTATTACCGTCGAAAAGTTATTTTTCAACGTCTCGTCCAGCTCTTTTATGGTCATGAAGTTCTAGAACGGTCAACTTAACTTATCGCAACATGAAATATTACTTAATTGCTGTTACACTGTACCGAGTGCAATTGTTAATAATTAGGACAATTTTAATCCTTTATTTATTGACATACTATGAAAGAATATGCGAGGTTGCTAATAAAGTCGCATTTGCTATTATTATTGACTAAATCAACGTGTTTACAATAATGTCGAGAATTTAGCGAGGAAAGGCCGCAAAACGCCTGTGCGGCAGATGGAAAGCCGAGAAAGGAAGTACCTTGGAAGAACTCGTTAAAATCGTCTACAGATCGCAGCGTTGACATAATAGCAGAAAGACCCACCATTGGGACCCCTGCATTACCCTCTCAGGCTAACAGCTTGTCGTGTTAGCCTTAGCCCTAATTTTTCTTGACAAAAAATACTAAAAACGATATAATAAAAGGTTGCCATTAATTCTTAACGTAAATATATTTATTAGTAATTGTTTACATCTGAGTCGAAACTTGTAATTTCTATCAGATAGCAGCCCTTTTGTCAATAAATTTATATTTTTCCCTGTTATTTCAATGTGTAAAGAACGATGATAAATAAACAACTAACGCTTGTTTATTAACGATATCCAATATAATCGCAAAAGTCAACGTGACATCATATTAATATACTAATTATTTATCTTCTTGTAATCCCGTCGACTCTTGCCTTCAGGTTATCTTCAGCGCTTCAAACCGCATAGCAGCATAAACACTAAAGTCACAGTCAGTCTCGTTTTGCTTTCTCCCCTCCCACCCCTCGCTCAAAAACCCTCCACATCACCCACATAATACAAACAAAACCGACAGCAATATAGACCAGCGACATAGACCAGCGACATTTCATAGCTTCTCGTGACTCGGCTAAATCCAACCAGAAAGGTCATGCCTGTTAGGGTTGCATTAATCATTTGCGCGATGAACGGCATATTCTTATCCAGAATTTTTATCATAAGTTTCTTCTTCAATTTGATTGCTTTGGTTATAATTCCATAATAACATTCCTCTCCCATCCGGTCAACAGCAGTCAGCCCGATTGCTTTTGACACAATCCCCCCATTCTAATATATTGAAGTCATCATTAAGCCCTTGAACTAAGGCATTATTCATCACTATGAGCCGCGAAGAATTATATAAAATCGAAGTCAAGAAATCCGTCGATAAGATCAAGACGCAGTATAAGCCGGAGAAGATCTTTATTTTCGGCTCTTATGCGAGCAGGAAGATTGCGTCTGGGAACGACATCGATTTTTTCATCATCAAGAAAACCGGCAAGACGAGACGGGAACGTCAGCGTGAAGTGTCGCGGATTCTTATCGACAGGGAAGTGCCGGTCGACATCCTGGTGTTCACGCCGGCAGAAGCTGCTAAGCGGAAAAAGATCGGCGATCCGTTTATTTTGAATATTTTGAATTCAGGCAAATTGGTTTATGGGAAGCGCTAGTGACAACTGAGAGTATCGGCAAGATTGTTTTAAAGATTGTGATGTAAATTATTTTTCACCATACACAAAAAGCCCTGAGGGAACCCAGGGCTTTTACGTGTCTGCAACTCTATAATAAAGAATTAATACTCTTCACCTAATAATTCACACATGCTCTTTTCAAAAAAAGAGTCAATCACTATTTTTATTTTTTTATCTTTTAATTGATCTTTTATCCAGTAAGGAGGGTTTGTGCGGATTATAGTTGAAATGCTTTCACTTCTTGGACAGTCAGTTGAAATATGCAAAGTCACAGAATCTTCAGTTTTAGTTACTATAATGGGGTATTCACGACATCGCCTTGGCCTCTTTGCATAAATAAGGCATCTATTGTCACTTAGAAAAGCACATTTTTTAGGAGATTGTTCGCCAATGAGGGGAAGGGTTTTTTGATTCTTGCAAGTATCAAAAACCTCATGTGACAAGCGAAGTGATTTTATCTCTAATTCAAGTAAATCCCATTCTGATTCGCTGACTTGGACACCAGTAAAGACAAATAACTGACAGCAGCTACCAGTGCGCTTGCATTCCCAAATGTCATGCGGTTCGGAATCAGACAAACTTGAAATTTGCTCCAAGAGCTTTCATGTGGTCTAAAAAAAGGGGGTAGGATTTTGAAATGCAGTCAACACCGTTAATTACTATTCCACCTGATCGCAAACCTGCAACTAGAAATGACATAGCGAGTCTATGATCATTACATGCCGAGACTTGACCTGATGTCAAGTGAGAATGAGTAATCGTTAAAGAATCCTTCGTCGTCGCTATGTCGGCTCCCAGCTTGTTCAGTTCACCAGCGGGTGCAGTTATCCTGTTGCTTTCTTTATGTGCTAAATGAGATATGTGTGATATCTTTGTCTTTCCCTTTGCAAAACAGGCTACAGTAGATAGAATTGGAACCAAGTCAGGAATATCGCTGCCATCAATATTTACACCATGAAGCTCAAAAGGGCCTTTTATTTTAACTGTATTTCCTGTTTGCTCAATCTTGGCGCCCATTTTCCTTAAAATCGCTATGATTTTTTTATCTCCCTGCTCATCATCAATCAAATCTTCGATGGTTACATCTGATGGAACCAAACAGGCAGCCGCAATCAAAAACGCAGCTGATGAATAATCCCCGTGAACGGCATAATTTTCATCCATTTTCAATTGTTGATTGCACTTTATGCTGAATTCCTCATAACCTTTTTTTCTTATCTTGATCCCTGCTTGTCGAAGAACATCTATCGTAATATCAACATAGGGCCTTGAGACCAGTTTATTACTCATTACTATCGTTGTATTTTTTTTGGCGAAGGGAGCAGCTATCAATAGTGATGAAACAACCTGAGATCCTTCTTCTCCGTTTACAAAAGTTCTTCCTCCACGGATTTCGCCTTGTCCCTTAATCCTTATAGGGAGCTTATGTTCTTTGCCTCGTCCTGATATTTCAATACCCCAAGATTGTAACGCTTCCACGATTGTTTTGTTCGAGCGCTCTAGTAAAGTCCCTTTGCCTTCAACAGTAAACTCACCTTTTGCTAAAGCCAATATCGGCAATACAAATCTTAAAAGAGTCCCGGATTCATTGACGTTTATTGTATTACCTCTTGGTTTTGGTGATCCCGAGAAACCATCAATTCGCAATCTGTCTGATTCTATTTTAATCGTTGCGCCCAACTCTCTCCAAACATTGATGGTTGATCGGGTATCTGCTGCAAAAAGTGGATTGATTACGGTGACATTGCCATTAATACCGCCAACCATTATTGCTCTTTGTGTATATGATTTTGAGGGTGATGCTTTAACAATGCCGCTCAAAAATGGCGTCTTGTCAACTATGAGAGTCGTTTTGTCATTATTTTCGAGTAGTGATTTAGGAGGATTCAGATCAAGGCGATTTACTACGTGAATATCATGCGATAGTGTTTTCATATTAGGTTTTGTTAACTATTAATGAGTGCTCAAATTTAACTCAAAAATGGGCGTAGTTTGTGCCCTCGCAGCACGATGTGCATATGATGAAAAAACAGTTTACGGGAAAAAAATATCGAAGTCAATATCTTTCTTAAAAAACATTGTATTGATTTTACTGAGTTTTTCCCTATCAGTCAATATCATTCACTTCTCTCTATTTACTAATATACCCTTTTTTTTGCAATTTTCATAGAAAAACAATCAGAAAAAAGATAGTAAAATCTCGGCGTCGTGGTATCCGTCATTTGTTCACTTCATGCCATGCAATTTTTCCTCCCACCCCTCTCTCAATAGACTTAAACATCACCCATAGTGTAATCGCAAATCCGATAACAAGGTAGATAAGCGACAATTCGAAGACTCTGGTCCACTGGCTTAAACCGACCAAAAAGGTCATGCCGGTTAGTGTTGCCGTAATCATCTGCGCGATGAACGGCATGTTTTTGTCCAGGAATTTTCTCATAGAGATATTGTTAGTTTGTAATTTTATGAACTTGTACCAGCGATAGTGGAGAAGACAAAATTGATGATTGCATAGGCTGAGAAGATAACGATGAGACCGAGTGCTACGTAGACGACTATATCCCTGCCCTTGGTGACCCTTTCGGCTGACCCGGCGGCGGTCATCCATGTGAACCCGCCGTAAATGATCAGGACCAGGGCGATTGACCCGATGACGCTCAATAAGCCCTTAATCCCGCGCCCGATTAGTTCGGAGATTCCTGGGTGATTTGTCCCGCCGGATGAGAGGGGGTCAGTAAGGCAGACATTATCTGTTCCGGCCCCAACGGCATGTACACTATGGGCAAATGAGAACAGAAGAAGTAAACTGAAAGCGATAATAATAGACTTCATATTTTATGATTAACATTATTCACATTATCAGCATATCAATTTTTCCAAAAAAAGAAAAGGGAGAGCGTTTTGCTCTCCCCTGTTGGTTGATTAGTCTATCTTTGACTCACAGCCATTGTTATTGCTGGCTGATCGGTTACAGCCCTAAGTTTGAATTTATACTTATCTCGGGGCAACTTAGTAGCTGACCACAGGTTTACGACTTCTCCGTCATCGTAGATTGCCTGAAATTTACCATCCGGTGAATCCAGATTCCAATTGGAGATTACACCTGACGGGAAAGTTATCCAAGATTCTGTCTGTTCTCCGGACTTCAGGGAAAACGTGTAAGTACCAGGCTGATATATCTTTTCTACTGGCAACTCCTGTTCCACGATCACATTACCCAGATACTTCTTGGCAAGAGCCTTCTCCTCGGCCGTAGGAGCCTCCATACCAACCTTCTTGGCATAGACCTTGGCTTTTTCCAGTGCTCGGCGCCCCTTCTTTTCAGAGTCGTCGTAATAGGCTTTCTGAAATCTGGCCGGATCGTCTTTGGCTGCTTCCCGGAGCATATCGTTCTGCGCTTCATCACCCTTGGCCTTCTGGCTTAAACTGTTCCAGTGATCAGCGGTTTTCGATGCCAGGGAAGCGTCCAATTGCTTGGCTACGTTGAAGTAACCGCGAATATTGGCTGATGTTTTCCCTTTTTCGAACATCTCGTTCGCAATCGACTGCCGGGCAGATTCTTTGTAAGAAACTGCTTCGACATAGATATTGCCGGCTTCGTTGAAGTTCGCTTGCGAGACGAACGTATCGCCCAGGCTCTTATAGAGCTGGAAGATCTCGCTGCCGTAGGCGCTTCGCACTGCCGGTGCCGAGAATCGCTGAGCAGCTGCTGAGCGATTACCGTTCTGGAAGTAGATGACCCCCAGAAGATAGTTCGCCTCAACGTCAGTCTTCAGATTCTCGAGGCAGGCGATCGCATCGCCCTGTCGATTCAACTCTAGAAGCTTCTTCGCTCCGCGCACCGAAGTGCACTCGTCTGCAAAGGACACACCAGCCGTCATTAAGACGGATACTACGAATACTTGGATAAGCTTTTTCATGGCTTTAACCTCCTTTATGATTGTTGTATTCGGTTGTAAACGAGCGAGCGAAACCCTTTCGCTCTACGGACGTACCTGTAGCGCTTGTGGTGCGGGTGATATGCGTAGGAATACATTTGGGACTGTTGCTGGCGTGTCGCTATCGGAAACTGCTTTGAAAGGGTATCAATACTTTGTAGCATATATTCCAAATTCTGTAAAGAGCGGACGGACGGAATGCGAACGGAAACGGCTAATATTAGCGAAGGTGATTTTTTATTTGAGCCTGATTAACCTCATATTTCCGTTTTGCCGCATCGGAATTCGGTCCGACCAATCCGCACACCTCTTTGACAGCCTTTCTGTTTGAATTTACAATAGAATCAGATTTAAGCCTCTCTCTACAAAGCGGAGCTTGAGCGCCGATTGAAGAGAGGCCGCCGCTAAATATGGCTCTAAAAAGGAGAATGGCCGTGGCTTATTGCCGCGTCTCAACCCTGGAACAAAAGAAGAAAGGCTACGGGATAGACATACAAATCCGCGACGCAACGATCTGTGCCGAGAGACATGGTTTTTTAATCGAGAAGTTTTACCGGGATGAAGGAGTAAGCGGAGTTAAAGAAGAGAGGAAGTCACTTAATCAATTGATGCGAGATTGCCGATCTGGAAAGATCGGGATTCTCATCCTCCCCTCTTTGGATCGTCTTTCCCGCGAAGTGCGGATCACTGAGAATCTATTTTACGAATTCAAAAAGCTAAGCATTAAGGTTCTGATTGCCGACATGCCGCAATACAACGGCGATCGCAAAGACGTACTCATCCGGCAGATCATGGAGGCTATCGCAGAGGAGAATCGCAAGGAGATCGTTGAAAGACTTTTAAAAGGAAGACAAGAGAGAGTGAGAAAAGGCAAGTTCCCCGGCGGGAATTTGCCTTACGGCTATGTGAGTAAGAATGGTCAGGTCGTCATTGATCCGACCGAGGCGGAAATTGTTAGAGAGATTTATCGACTGGCCTCTAATAATTATTCTGGCCACAAGATCGCTGATAATCTGAATCTCCATGGTTACAGACTCAGAAATGGCAGCCCTTGGACGCAGAGACAAGTATGCAGAGTGCTGCATCGGGAAAAACTTTATCGGCATGGCCGTCTACATTACGGAGAGACACAATCAATAAATGATTTTATGTTTATTCTCACGTAAGTTCTTTTGTCATAGTTATTTGACTCATTGATTGCAAGCACGATTCGTGATACATGGACCCCACCAAGTATTTCCTGCGCAAAGTGCTTGACAGGTTTGAGTTCCCTTTTTAATTGTGCCTGATGTTGTATTGCAATGCACTTCGCAGCTTCTAGTGTTATTGTTGATTGTGCAAAGATCCTCAGTAGAAGTGCACATATTAGAACAGCTCTCGGGACCCCATCCACTGAAATACGATGCATTGCAGGTTGCTCCGAGCAATTTAAAGCATATCAATTTATCACTCTTCAATGCACTATCTAAACATTGATATGATGTGGGTGTAGTGGTCCCATTTTGACAGGCGCTTGACATTTCGTTGCACGCCCTCTCAGTAACACAAGCGGACCATTGGTTGTTTTGACAGGTTTCAACACCCATAATAAGAGCTGCGTTCCCCGCTAAACATCCAGTTGGCCAAGATTGTGCGCATTCGACCCAGCATCGCTGTTTTGTTCCATCGTTGCAAATTTGCTGATAACAGTTCGGATAGCCCAGATAATTAGAGGCGCATTGGTCGCAATTGGCCCCTGAATAGCCCGTATTGCAAACGCATATTCCTGTCGATACAGTATAAGTTCCATGGTTGTTACAGTTATTTTGTTGGCTTGCAGAAAAGTTCTGTGCTATCAGATTAGCGCCATAGATTGTTGTCGAAATATACGAAGGTGAAAATGAATAACCTGCTTTAGCAGGAGTTATCGTATATGTTCCGTTTGAAATAGCGGAAAAAGAGTAATTGCCGTTCGAATCGGTTGTCGCTATTGTAGGTCCATAGCCTGAAAGGGTAACGTTCACGCCCGATAATCCATTGACGTTAAGCGTAACTATACCGGAGATAGAATATGTGGCTGGCGTTGCAGGAGTGGTTGTCGTGGTAGCAGGTGTTCCTGTAAAATTATTACCTACAACGTCAGCATTATTTATCGTGACTGAGCTATTAATGGGATTAAACGAATATCCATTCATCGACGGTATAATAGTATAACTTCCGTTCTGAATTCCTGCAAAGTTGTATTTGCCATTTGCATCGGTGGTAACGGAATTAGAATTGTTGCCAGAAAGTGTCACGGTAGCCCCTGCTAAGCTGTTGGTCCCCGCAGTAATCGTTCCAGAAATTAAGTACCCCTTTGAAGCAGCTCTGAGCCATCCTTTAATGGGATACTTCCCTTTCTTATCGAATGAACCCAATTTATTGCCTTCCTTTGATACAGGCGCATTGATATCCCCACCACATTCGAAGACGTTCTGCTGCGTGACATTGATTACATTCGGCGATACACCTGTAACGATTGCAACATGTCCTAAATTACTTGGCGTTCCTTCCGAAACAAGGATATCTCCGGTTTGAGGCTGGTTAGCTCCGTTATTTGGAATTGCAACAAGTTCAGCGCTTGCCGAGGTATCATAGTGCCTATAAAAACCGTTGGCATTACTTGCGTATTTTAAAACTATGCCGTATTTTTGATAATAATATCTATGAACAAACTCTACACACTCCCATTGCCAACCCGTTATAACACCATCGCATTTGTCTGTTAGATTTAGGCCTTTGCAAATCAAATCCGTCCCTACTTTTTTACAACAATTATTTTTTCTGTTGGCGGTGTTGTCATTATAAGCGAGATATCCGTTTGAATATACCTTGACGCCATCAACTTCGCCAATAGGCGTAGACGAATGTGTGATTTTTGAGCATGGGCTGGCACCGTACGTTGTAAAGTGTGTTATATTTCCAGTCACGGTATGTGCGCCAGTATCAACATTCGAGGAAGAGATCTCTACCCAATCCCCGCCGGATTCATAAACAACTTTCAATTCCATTTCATCTGAACCAGCAGGTAAATAATTCGGATCGTATTTTAGCTTTATTATCGCTGGTGCATTAAAGCTTAGACCATCAGGCGTAAACTGATAACCTCCTATAACGCTGCCCAGCACGTCCTCATCGCTTGATGTAGCAATATTAATCGTAGTATCTTTACTTAAAGCTCCGGAGGGAATGAGTAATTGCGCGTTGCCACTAGGTGTTGCCAATGTGCCGCCGCTTGGCCCTATTGTCTTAGCGACATTGTCACTCAATTTGGAAGTAATCCCATTGCCATTGCTATTGCCACTATTATCTGCTTTTCTCCCGCACGAACTGAACGTGCCCATCAACAGAAGCAATATGGCTATCAACATGAATCCATTTTTCGCGAGCATGGCACACTCCTTTTATTCTTGCGAATAATGCTTCTACACCATTATTGTGGACATCTATAGCATGGGGTCAACGGGATTGTCAATAACAATAAGGTAAGCGCCGAGTGGCATCATTACTTTATGAATTTGAATGAAGAGAGTATTTGATTCTTTAAAGTGTCGCTTGAAAATGGCAGCAAAAAACCAATCATATAAATAGTATCACCCTTTTTAATAAAGTTTATTTCTTGTACTGGTGTACGATCAATGCCATACGTAATAGTTGCCGTATAACCTGGCAAGTCTTTAATAATCCGTCGTTCTTTTGTTGCGGATGAATCTGCACTATATTTTTTCATATATTCGTCAAGCGTTTGTGATCCTGACCAAAAATCAATAAAAAAATTACCTGTGCTAGTCCCATAAAATCTCAATTGCTCATCATGCAGGCCTAATTGAGATGGAGTATTGTAGTTCCATCCGTCAGGATATTGAATCTCGAATCCATACTGCTCATTACTATAAGTTTTCCAGTTAGATGTTTCATTTTGATCTAATGCTTGCGGCGTCTGCCTTTGTTTCAATGCGGTGTCTTGAATAATGTTTTCTTGTCCCGCTGATTTTTGTATTATTTGCCATCGCCAATACCAAATGCCACCAACTAATAATATTCCAGCGATGATAAGGTAGCCCCCTCTTTGTTTCCGTGATTGCATAGTATCATGATTAAGAATCGTGCTTTCAGTGTAACAAGCGGGAAGTTACCTGTAAAGAAATTCTGAAATGATGGAGACAGGAGTGGCTATTCCCGTATTGGACAATTCGTCTACATTTCGCTTGACAAAGCTGTCTTCCGGGAATACTCTTGGGCTCAAGCTCCGCTTTGTAAAGCGGAGCTTACCCACATAAAATAGCATGATATGGGAAAAGAAGAAACCGGAAAGTAGATCCTTTAATCCTCTTCGACTTCACAGTGTTCCAAAACCTATTCTTCCGTTATTTGCCCCTCTTTCTCAATAATCTTATGAATCTTCGATCTTATTAAGCGTTGCCGAATATGTCCATGAATTGTTGAGCCATTACTTAAAAGCACTCGCGAAGAAATAGTCCAATATCTTGACAATGCCGTCCACAAACAAATTAATGAAGTTTACTATCAAGATAGGATGAAATGCGATAAACCAGACAAACAAAATGACGAGTAGAATTTGCATATTAATGAATCAATATTTAAAGCCTCGATGAAATACGTCAACTGATCCCTGTTGACGGAATACGGAGATTGTCGTCTGTGCACCGGTCCAATTGTCTGAAACAAACATACGCCACGAGCACGGCTTCGAACATGCGCATGTAATAGCCGTTTTTGTAGCTATCATTTTCCCTATTCTTTTTCGTTGTCTCATTTTCCTTTTCCCATTCCCTGAATAACATCGAGTATTTCTCAGTCATAAGCTTGGCCAATTTCAGCTTGTTGATCTTCTTGCCCGGCGACAGAAACGCCTCAATGTATTTGAAGGGGAATTCATAGATTGGCAGCTTTTTCGTTTTGGCAAGCTGTTTTAATTCCTCAATAAGCTTGTCAAGATTATCGGAGCTCTTGGCCTGATGGAGCTTTTTGATGGCCAGCACATCCGGATGATATTGCTCAATAAGACCGGCCACGATATCCTTGATCTTGATCATCTTCTTTTTGGACCACTCGCCCTTGATGACCTTCACGCTCCATTCCCGCAGTTCGGCTCCGTGAAAGATGGCAATACCCAGATATCTCGCTCCGGGGTTAATCCCGAGAATTGTTATCGGTTTGTTTTGCATATTTTTGAACCAAATGATTGAACAGAGCCCCACGGCTCTTTTTAATTTTCTTAAGTGGAATCTCTTTGACTTCTCCCATGACTGTCCTCAACAGCTGTTCCGGGTATCTATTAGCGTAGGAGAGATACAGCGGCAGGTTGTCCCGATCATTAAAGGCATCGGCCAAGTCAACAGCCAAAAGATCTTCTTTATCGCTCGGCTTAAAATCCTTAAATGAATTCAGATTCGGTTTAAGAGAAATCCCTTTATCGATATCGTCTTTATAACTATCTTTATTTATCGATATATCGATAGGGTTGCTGACGGCATTCTTTTTTCCGCTTACCTTAAGATCAATTTTGCCGTCTAAAGGCTTGTTCACAACGAATGTTTTCCATCCTCTCCTGTTGGATGCCACGCTCTTCTGAGGTTGGTCGCTTCCACCATCCGGCCTCCGCCACTTGTTTATTTGGATATTCAGACACCTGCCATTGCTTTGAGTGGCAATATATCCCCCTCTTCTGAGGATAACGAGCCATCTCATTATCGTGTCGCGGCTTATTCCCATATCATCCGAAATCGTTTCGATCTTCCGGAAGAGCGATCCGGTCTTCCGGTCTGCATTGACCAGAAGATAGAGAAATAGCCAGACAGCCACTTTCATCCTCCAGATATGGCCGGCCTTCCTATCCATTACCAGCCCTTTCCAAAGCGGCACCCACCATTGTTTTTCTGTGTTCATATTGTTATTTGATTACTAACACCTCTTCCCTTTTGCGTATTTCGTCTTTTAGCCGCAGCATATAATCCATATACAGGGCGTCGACCATCGTCCTGTAGATTACGGCCAGCTTGAAAGCGTTCTCCGTGCTCGGGAGCGTGACTCCCTTCTCCCAGCGGGAGATCATACTCGCGCTTTTTACACCCAATATACGGGCGACTTCCTTTTGCTTCATGCCCCGGACCCTTCTAAAACGCCTGAGGCTGTTCGGAATATTCCTCATATTGTTTTTGTCCTCCTAAATTAATTAATTATTAATTTCAGATTACCGATTGAAGGTCAATTCAATAAGACTGGCGAAATTGCTTCTGGAAGCAACTGACTCGCTCAAACGGAAAAGAAACCGAACATTGTAGCAAATGACTGATGAAGAAAAGTTAAAAAAAAGATAAAGAAATTCTAAAGATCACGAAAAACGGCTTATATTAGCCGTTTAATATTGTCTGTTATTGTTTTTGCCCTATAAAAGCAAGTATTCCACCCTTATATTTCCACCAATTGTCAGCTATCGTTGGAGAAATCGACAACTAAGTCGTTTAATGCTACTGTGGCAATGTGACCAGGTGCGGAAATATTTCGCATCCCTGCATTGCCCCTTAACAACTTTATGACGAGCAGAATTAATGCGGATATTAACGCAAAAGAGTTTTTGACCCCTGACGACTTGGCCGCGATATTGGCTATAGCTAGAGCGACAGTCTACAGGCTGATCGCCAGACGCCAGATCGCTTTCATCAAGATCGGCGGCAGCTTGCGGTTCAGGCGGTCCGATGTAGAAAAGTATTTGGAGAATAACCGCGTCAATCCGCTCACAATGTGAATATATGGCTGCAAATAAACGAGGCAATAAATGGTGGGTTGATTTCATGTTTAACCGGACCAGACACCGCCATCCCAGCCCGGATAATTCCATGGCTGGGGCCAAGACATACGAAGCGCTATTAAGACAGAAGCTCGCACGAGGAGAGCTGCTCAAGCCTGCCAAATGTGAAGACCGGAAAATCTTTTTCAAGGATTTCGCTCAGGAATGGTTCCAAATATATGTAAAGAATAACAACAAGCATTCGGAGATCCTCGCCAAAGAGTCGGTTTTGCGCGTCCATCTACTCCCGCATTTTGGGAACAAAGACATCAAGGAGATCAATAACCTCGACATCGAAAAATTCAAGGCCAAAAAAATCGGAGAAAAGCTCAGCCCCAAGACTATCAATAACCATCTGACGGTTTTTCACAAAAGCCTTCAATGCGCCATCGAATGGGGATATATCAAGGAATTCCCCATCTTCAAGAAGCTAAAGACGCCGCCCTCCAAATTCGATTTCTTGAACGCTGAGGAGTGTCAACAACTCATCAATGCTTCATACGACATCTGGCGTCCGATGATTAAAGTCGCTCTCGGGACTGGGCTCCGTTTCGGAGAGTTGATCGCTCTGACCTGGGATGATATAGATTTCGAGAAACGCGCATTGACCGTAAGGCAGGCATTTTCAAAAGGGGTGTTAGGAAGCCCGAAGAGTAATAAGACCAGGCTCGTACCTATGACAATGTCCGTTTATGAAACGCTCGACAGGATGAAGTTGAGACGGGGATTCATATTCCCCCAGCCAAACGGCGAACATATGAGTCATGGTTCATGCAACCATCACATACATAGGATATGCAAAATGGCGGGCTTAAGAAAAATCGGCTGGCATTGCCTGCGGCATACCTTTGCTTCTCATCTGGCGCAAAGAGGCGCAAACCTTGTCGCAATCCAAGGACTCCTCGGACATTCCGAAATCCGGACCACTATGAGATATGCCCATATAAGCGCTGCTGAGTTGCGAGGTGCAATCAGCATTCTCAACGAGAATTCACCCCTCTGAAAATTATGTCACAAAATTGTCACAACACTATTTTCAGGGCCGTATCAAGCCTTTTTACAAGCAAAGAAGATAGCGATATTTTCTCTAAAGTAAAAGAAAAAAGAGCCGAAGCTCTTTTTGATTAATTTGTGGACCAGACAGGACTCGAAACAGATAAATCTGAATGCATAATGAGGCCGTAAATAAAGGATATTAGCTAAAGTTGCTTCTTCCAGCAACGTATCATAAAATATCCAATAAGACCTGTCACAGCCCATTTCTTTCACTTCTTGGTCACAATAGTGTCACAATTTTTTGCTGATGCGTGGCAATGCAGGAGAAGTTGAAGAGATGGTAGGCGACCTATCAATAAACCCAATCTAATAAAAGGGTTAACTAAAAGGACGGGGGAAGCAATTTTACCCTCCTTATACATTCTGAATAACGGTAGTAACCTGAGACACATAATTCATTTTATAATTTTATGCAAAATAAAGAACCAAGGAACAATGAAAAAATGATGACGCCGGACGAGGTGGCCAATATATTGTCGGTTGCCAAAATTACGATTTACCGGATCATGTCTAAGCGGCAAATAAAATTTACTAAAGTAGGAGGGAGGATCAGATTCAAAAGAGATGACGTGAAGCGGTATATTGAGGACAACAGCACTGAGACGATGAAGACATACTTCTGATCAGTGGAACCAGGTTTTTCGGAAAGCGACCAGCACGACGTATTACTCTTGTGCAAAAACCCGAGAAGACAGCAAAAACTATATCTCCAATAATTGCGTTAATTGTGATACTATATGAGTGAAGCATTATTCACTCTTTCACTCTTTTCAATGACAACAATTTCTTCAACAAATATGACGCTCCCCACAAACGATGCAATCATCCGAGCGGCCCTTAAACGCCGTTTGGAAAACAATCATGCACAAGACAAAAAGGTCAGAATAATCGAAGAGCTAGGCATCAGCCATGGTGCCGGTCGAATTGATATTGCGGTCGTAAATGGCATCATGCACGGCTATGAAATAAAAAGCGATCAGGATACGTTGCATCGATTACCGGAACAGATTACAATTTTTAATGCCGTATTTGATAAAATAACTTTAGTTGTCGGAAAGAACCATCTATATGATGCCGTAAACATGATACCTGATTGGTGGGGTATTATGGTTGCGAAAAATACCAACGGTCATATTACGTTCAATCGCATCCGTGAAGAGGATTTCAACGATGGGCAAATTAGCCTCGCGATGGCGAGACTCCTGTGGAGAGAAGAGGCGCTCAGAATCCTTGAGGATGCTGGCGAAGCCAAAGGTCTGTACTCGAAACCGAGAGACTCCATTTATGAGAGGCTGTCGACTGTTATAGACCGCCAAGCCCTTAGTGAAAAAGTGCGAGAAACTATCTTTTTCAGGACAGATTGGCGACTTGACGCGCCGTTAGTACTAAATGGTGGCTGATCCCAGCGTAAAGCCAATCCTCACTGTTGCCCGTACCCTTTAGCTTATTATTTTTCATATACTTGGGGCAGTGCTTGGCTTTTTCATCAACATATAAGTCTCCAGCACTAAAGCCTCTTCCTGAGTAATGACCACTCTCCTCAACTAATAGTTGAGCATTTGCCAAATATAAACCAAACTGATATCTCTTCCCCTTCATAATCATCCAATCATTGTCAATCGTATATCGAATGCTTGTTGTAGGTGCACGGAACTGATCAGCTTCTTTATGGATCGGATTTCGAATTGTATAATCAGCAAAGGTGAGATCTCTTTCAAGCTTTTTATTGTAAATGTATCGCAGCCAACTTTTCCAATCTGAGCGAGGGATATATGTTTCTTCCCCAAATTTGCACCCCTGTAAATCTTCGGGAAACGCGCCGCTCGCAAATATAAGATTTCGCCATTCAATTAAATTCTGCACTTTTTGACTTTGATTTACGTATCGGAGATAATGACTATTTTCTTTATCAATACACTTAATATCAATCAGAAGATCTATGTTGTTCTCGACCATGTCATAAGTTTTTAGAAAATGTTCGATTTTCTGGCTAAGCTGTTCTATCTCTTCAAGATCGGCGGAAGTAACGCGCAAGCAAAGTCCCGTACTGTATTTATTAGATAAAATAGAAGCTGTTTGTTTAATTTCCCCTTCATCATTGAGATTAATCACGGGGATTAAATTTAAACCGAGGTTCGCACATGACGGGATAATCTTATTTATGCTTTCAACCTTTAATTGGGTAGTTTGTTGACTTTCATGAAGTAAGCTGAAGTCCACAAAGATTGGCCTTCTGCCCCAGGAGTTCAGAATCTCTTCGGGGATTTTATTTCTTTTTTTATTTTTGAACTTTAAGACAACTTCGGCTGATATTTCGTGTGAGCTCTTTTTTATTTTTTTGTCTTTATCCTTAAAGGGCGACGATACTTTAGGCATTACCAATTCGACTAGAGGAGTAATGTGCTTCTTGTCTTCGTCGCTCAAGTCTCTCAGCGCTCTTATTTCGGCGCTTTTCCATTTTAGGATTGGTATATAGTGTTTTGAATCAAACATAATTATTTCCTTACCCACAATAGCAGAAGGTAAAATTCATCAGGACAGATTAGCAACTTGATCCGCCACCAAAACTAGATGGTGGTTAATTCCAGCCCTTAGCCACGTTTCAGTGCTCCCCGTGCCTTTTATCGCCGGATTTTTTATATACACCCTGAAGTGATCAGCTTTCTCTTTGATAAATTTGTCACCGTCACTAAAATCTTCGCCGTAATACCTCGTGTCTTTTACGAGTTCTGCAGCACTAGCCAGATACATTTCAAACTTTTGTTTTTTACCCTTCATGATCAGCCACGCATTATCTAGCGTATACTTTATGCTTGAGGTCGGGTGAAAAAATTGTGTTGCTTCCTTGTAGATGGGGTGCTGGATCGTATAATCAGCAAATGCTGGTTTTCTTTTTAGATTTTTAATACCGGCATGTGCCTTCCAATTGTTCCAGTCAGAGCGAGATACGAGGTTTTCTTCATCAATCTTGCACCCAGACAGATCCTGAGGGAATGCACCGGCGGCAAAAGTAAATGTCCGCCATTTATGTAGATTAGGAATCCTTTGGCTCAAGTTCAAATATTTTGCATATTTTTCACCATTCTCTTCTGTTTCTTTGATGTCTACCAATAAATCGAAATCCTTTTCAGCCAATCCGGCATTTGAAAGGAGTTCGGTTATTTTCTGATGCAAGTCCGTCAGTTCAATTAAGTCAGGACAGATCAGTCGTAAACAAATGCCGCTACCGCTCTCTTTCGCCATCACGCAAGCGGCTTTTTTTATTTGCGGGTCGTCATTCAAATGAACAACGGGGATGAAAGCAGCGCCTAATTTCCGGCCACCCCGTAAAATGGCATTTAGACTTTTTACTTTTAAAGGCGTCGTAAACAACAGACTGAAGTCTATGAAGATTGGATCATTGCCCCACACTTCTAATATTTTCTGTGGGATAAGCGGTAGAAGCTCTTCAAATTTTTTAATTACATCATCAAGCTCTTCATTGGGTCCTTGTTTCGGCATGACAAACTGAATCAAGGGCGTAATGCGCTTTTTATGCTCTTCAGATAATGCCTTCAGCGCACCCTGCTCAGCTCGCTTCCATTTCAATATTGGCACGTAATGTTTTGAGTTGAACATTTTATTTAGACCATTTTTCATGAGGGAAGTATTTTCTAACATCCGCCTCATTCACGATTTTACTTAAATAAACATATTTGTTCCCTTTATGTCTAATCTGTCCGGCAATAAGCGCTATATGCACCCCGATCTCTTTGGCCAAGCTATTTGCGGCCATGGAAGACGGAATGAGTCGGGCCGGGCTGATTTCCCATTTGTCGCTTGGCAAAATAGATTCTTCTGCCAATGCATCAGCTTCTTTTTCTTTACTGTCTATATCAACTGCCTTCATCCCTTCGATCTCATCATAAAACAGGCTGATGCCCAGGTCATAATGCAGAGCTATGTGTGCCAATTCATGCATTAGAGTAAACCAGAAATTATCCAGGCGATCATATCTAAGGGTTAATCCGATTACCGGGTTATATTTATTGATAAGAATCGTAGCTCCATCCAAGTGCGTTTTAGGGAAATGTGGCTCGATTACTAATATTATCCCCTTTTTAATTAAGTGTTCTTGAGCCAGCACTGGACCATTTTCTTCTGTACTTAATTTCACCAGCTTTTGCATGAAGCTAAGGTCAATAGCTCCATGCTCGTATTTTTTTGATGCTTTTATCTTCTTGGCTTTTTTTACAACATAAACAGCCCAAGCAGCCAAAGCACGTTTATCTGTAAGCGGCGACGATCTGTAATGAGACTTACGCAGCATCCCGACAATTTGCGCGGGAGCTCCAATCGGCAAAAAGAAACTTTTTAACAATTCTTCGCTTCCATGTTTTTTTAGCGAGTCATTGCCAAAATAACCCCGCACTTCCATTTCTGTCACAAGACGATTATCCCAATTTTGAAATTCTGAGTTGTCATCCAGGTCCAGGTCGGGTTTCCTGATAAGCACCTTGGCTGGGATTCCGAGCCCTGCCTCTAATGCTCTTACCATTTCAAGAGTAAGCTGGCGTTTGCCTGACAGAATCTCCGATACCCTGCTTCGACTGCCGATATAAGGAATCAGGTCGGCTGGCTTGAGATCGGCCTGCTCCATTCTAAATTTGATCGCATCGATAGGATTGGGAAGCGTTTGTGGGACTACTCTTGATTCATAATCTTGAATAAGAGCGCTAAGCAGACCGAGCTGTTCCCCTTCATCTGAATCAGGATCTGGATCATGACTCATCAGCGTCTCAACCAGCTTGAGCGCTTCTTCGTAGTCTTTTTCAGTTTTTATAACTTTAATTTTGCTCATATTTTTACCTAGTTTAAATTCCAATTATCATATTCTTTGTGTGTACCTATTTTCATCGCCAGCACTATTCCGTTCTTATAGTTGACCTTTACCAACAACCTATACTTATTCCCGCAAATATTAAAAACCACCTGCTGATCACGCAGGATACTGGCCTTAGGATACCTAGCCTTAAGGTCGTGCGGGGTGCTCCATTGCGATTCCTCGACTTCCGCTTCCCACGATTCTATGTGAGATCGAGCATCGGCATGTTTTTCTTTGAACTCGTGCAGTAATTGTTTGCCTAGTAATTTCATGTCCAGAAGTTGTTTAATTACATTTAAATAGTTCCCATATTGGGAATATTACATCATCTACTATAATATGTCAAGGGCCTTTAAGATGGGCTGGCTAGTTTTTTTGATTTTGCGCTTATCCAGCCATCGGAGCCGTCTACTCTCAAGTATTGCTGGCAAATATGATGTTTTTGCCGTGCAATGCTTACTAAAAGTTCACCAACGCTCTTATTGCCTTCCTCTGTCACCGACTTCTCAACCAAAATAATATTGGCTTCATATTTCAGCCTATCTTTTAGTGCCTTAAATTCTAAGGCAGCCTGCAAGTGTCGACGTGCGCGATCTTTGCACTCGAAAATGCGATCGATGGTTGCCATCACCACTGCTACTGCCGCAGCTATGGAAACGATTAATTTTGAATTCGTAAATTCTATTTGGGCCAAAATAGCAATTGACGCATTGATAACAATAACGATAAAAGCCGAATATACGGATAGATAATAATTCCGCCGATATCTCCAAATAAAATTCATTTTTAGCCGGTCTATATCTTCAATTTCCTCATTAACAAGATTAATACATTTACTATCATGTTCATCCCCGAGATTCATCAAATACCTCCCTTAAGAGATCCGTCAGATTTTTCATTGGAGAAATCATGTATACAAAAGCTCCGTATGTATCGGCATTAATCGCGGCGGCCAGCGAATTTCTTGATCCTATGATTGTCGGGCAAAAAGACTTCCCGCTCAAAGATACTTTTTCGTTGATCGTTTTAAAAGAAGTGGCGATGCCTTTGGTGCCGACAATAAAATCAACAGCAGTCATGGAGCTGATTTCCGGGTAAAGCCCAAATGAATAGTTTTCTAGAAAATTTTGTTTTGGAAAGTGCAGAATTTTACCATGTCTAATTCTTAACATGTTTAATGGAGCGCAGAAGGATAAGAAGCCCACCTGGACATCTTTGCATTCGGATCTTGCTTTTACGCACAGGTCATACGAACTTGATAAAATCCTGAATGTGTTTTTTGTCTCGACGCACATTTTTCCCAAAGCTCGTAACGCCAGAACAGAATCACCGACTCCACATTTTAGTTCTAAATCAAATCCGAATGGCGCTTCTTGAAATTGATGCAACATGTCCGACAATAAAATAGCGTCGCCTTTCTTCAATAATTCTTGTAGCTCTCCGAAGTTCTCGACGCTTTTTGTCCCAGTCAGGCCATGACCATGATGGATATACAAAGTACATTTATCTTTCTCCGTAAGCCACTTTATATCTGCCTCCGCATATAGCGAAATATTGTGGCCACTTGCTTTCAGGTTGATCGCAACCTCCTTAAGCGATGCCAACCATGATATCTTGTTACCCGCCCTATGAATTGTAATTGGGAATTTATCTTGCTGCATATTATTTTTTATCACATACGAGTTAATCTTCTCCAAGTGATACTCTTGTTTAAATGAATGCGTGATGAAACAGGGGAAACGGGTTTCTGCTCGATTCCTTATAAGTAACTTCAATCTTAGAAGAATATACGGAAAAACACAAGATGAAGATTAGCTAATGATATTAGCCAACACAAAGCACGTCGGAAGTTGCCCACAATCGTCTTTATGTTCCCCTTGACCTCACCTCCCCTATAGTGGTAACCTCTTATCCTTATTGGGGAGGGAAAGACTTCCATGGACCGGAAAGAAAGCAAAGATCCCGATCATATCAGTCATGCGCTCAAAACTGCATTTGATCATATCGAGGATTTGTACGACGGCGCGATAAACATCGACTATCGAGTGATGACGGGACTCAAGGCGCTCGACCAGATGACAAACGGTTTTCACAGAGGCGATCTCATAGCTGTCTGCGGCGAGCCGGGAGTTGGCAAATCGTCGTTCGCTTTGAACTTGGCCTGCAGTGCAGCCACGCGGTATAAGGACAGGGCATCAATCATGATGTTCAGCACCCAGTCACCGGCAAATCATCTCGCTTTGCGGTCGGTTATTGCTGGAGCCAGAAGACTCTATTCCAATATCCAATGGGGAGCTTTAATGCAGGCTGATTGGCCCAGGCTCTCAAACTCCGCCGGCAACCTATCGGATGTGAATTTAGCAATCAATGATTCCATTGCCACTATAGACGAAATCGTCATATACGGCAGAGAACGAAAACGAGATCATAAAGACACTTGTCTCTTGATACTGGACTCACTGGATACTATCACGGGCGAGAATCCCATAGCATATTCGGATGCTCTCGTAAGATTGAAACAGCTTGCACGGGAATTGGGATTGCCGATAATCGTTACGTCTGCAGTAAGAGACAAAACGAGGCTTAGAAGATTCTCCAATCACGACCCTTTGTACACCTTAATGGAGAAATACGCAGACATACTCATGCAGATAAAGCGACGAGAAGTGTCATCCGATGCTCACTATCTGAATATAGATGGAGTTGAAGTTGCAAATAGCGAAAACGGTGGCAAAACAACGCCAGGCGTTAAAGCAGTCACTGTCGAGAAATGGAGCATGGAATTCTCTGTCCTTAAGAACAAGAACGGTCCGAACGGAAGATTCAACCTGGATTTTTTACCGCAGTTTTCCCGGTTCATTGGCATATGAGAGGATATAGGATAAAAGTGGACGTTAAAATTTTCGACGCTCATATGCATATAGGCCGCTGGGGACCGCAGCTAATCTATGGACGATCCATTGAACCATTCCGGGGACGCGAATTGGATTCGCCTGAAAAAATCCTCGCCTCTCTGGATAGGAATCGTGCAGAGCGGGCTGTGCTTGTCCCCATCTATTCTCCCGACAGAAATTATGCTTATCACCTCAATTCCCTCGTACTCGAAACTGCCAAGAGAGCGCCTGAGAGAATTATTCCTGGGCTTTGGATAGATCCATCACCTTCAATGGGAGACCATCTTGACACAACACTTAAAATGGCTCAAGATAACAACGTATATGTTTTGAAAACCGCATCGCAAACCTGGGAGGCCGATTACTCTCCTGATCCGGCCACATGGGATTCTGCGTTTAAAAGTCTTATGGAGCGTATCCTTACTTACGCTAAGAATACCGACGCAATCATCCAAATGCACACCGGCTCAGGGAAAAGCGACATCCAAGTAATCGAGAAGCTTATACGCTACGCCGGTCCGGGCATCACTTTCCATCTCGTCCACATGGGCCACACCGTTGATGGCCAATTCTATCTCATTCCCCGATTGAAGGAATGGCGTGAATCCGGTCTTCATGTCGTGTGCGATACATCGTGGTCAGGCGGGTTCGCAGTGCGTTGGCTCTTTGATCTGGCAGCCGATAGCTGCATTTTGCGCGACGCCATTATGTTTGCCAGCGACGAACCGTGGAGTATTTTCCAGGCCGAATATGCCAAGATTATGGATGCTGCCCAGGGAAATGAAAAATTATTAGACGCAGTGCTTTGGTCGAACTCCGCTCGTATATATAACCGTTAAGCCACGAATAATAACTTCCGGTACTATCATCCACAATCATCCAATCCCTCGACTTTTTCCTCCTAATTTCCGTCTTCACGTTTTCAGTATATTCAATCGTTCTTTACCGCGCAGTCAGTCAATACATGAACAGCTGTTTACTGCAGTTCTTTCCATAAAAATCGAATTCATTCAGGAGGTGTCACATGAAAAAGCAAAATGGGGGATATGGCGTTGACGCCAACTATATTCTCGCTAAATTCGGCGTCATTCCCAAGCGTCACTGGCGAAGAGTCGCGTTCCTCGTCAATATGTACATCGAGTTTTATTTCATGGAGGGATACCGGAAGGAGCGAAAATCCAAATCTCTTGAATATGCGGACATCATCCTCCGAACCATATTCGAGGATGTACGTAGACGACACTGGCGGCAGGCGCTCTACCTTGTGAACGAATACATTGATAGTTCTTTTGAGAAAGAAGACCGCAAAAGGCGAAAATTTCGGTCCTAAAGTCTCGTTCCGCCTCCTGGCCCTGCCTGGAGGCTTTTTAGTAACGCAGAATGTCCCCGGATGAACTTCTTGAATTTTTCCACCTCCGCTTTACATGAACCGCTTACGCCCGATTGCTCTAATATTTCGCTGAAAACCGTCCTGTAGGCAGGGAGCGAAAGAACGGACTTCAGATCACTCAGGACAATTTCATCCCCATAGGCAAGCATGTTATTCAAAGTACGAAGGCTCAAAACACCATATGGCTTACCTCTGTTTTCGCGCAGTTCATCGAAAAGGGTTTGCAAGGAACCGGCAAAACTCTGCCCAAGCTCGATGTTTTTGTCGAGCAGCCTATTGAGATCGTAAGGTATGTCCTTCGATCTCATCTGGTAAACGAGCATATCAAGCCTCCAGTGAGTTTCCGTGTTGAGAAACGCTTCTAAGAATTCTTCCGGCTCCATCAATTCCGCCAAGATCAGTCCTATCATCATCCCCCGCTTGATGAGCGCTATATCCGTTTTTCGGTAAAGCCTTTTGACCATCATGGTGAAATCTTGCTCTCCGCTTCGCGCCATCCAATGCGCGCTTCTCTGGCAAAGGTGTACACCCGGAGGATCCACCCTGCTTCGATTCAGATCATAAATAATCCTGAATCCTTCAAGCACTTCGGACTTTTCATCAGCGGTTAGAAGATGTGAGGTCGGTGCTAAAAAGTCAGCATAATGCCTAGCGGTATCCTCACGGAAGGGCAATTCTTCGAAAAGAGCGACCGCTTTCTCTATATCCTGGTTGCTTTTATGAGCCGACCTGAGTATCTCCATGGCCGCGCTGAGTTTCGCGTAGTAATAACCAAGCGTCCCTTCGACGATACCAGCACTTGGTATATTTTGGTTACCCGGCATTAGGTCGCCAGCTCTTTTACATTCCTCCCAAGATATTAGATACTTACGGGTTTTTGGCAAACGAAAAGCCCGTATTATCCCTTGATGTATCCAATTAATTATCGTGCGTTCAGTATAGTGCATCTTATTCGCAACTTGCTTAATCGTAAGCATCTCGCCTTGCATGACGACCGATTCAATGGGTATCTGCGCAGGACTATTTCGCGTATTTTCCGTATCAGATTTCTGATATTCCTCCTTTTGTATTTTCTCCTCACAAGCACTGCACAAATCGCCTTTCCGCGATTCGCGCAATACGGTTATTTTGCATAAACGACAAATCATGGCCATAACCCGCTTTTAGGACGTTTCACACCACACTTATATTTTAGCATATTGCTTTTTCCGCTATTTCATCTTATCCGTCTTTGCCTCATCTTGCCATTTATCATGATTGGGTTTAGCTTTACTTGTAGGGGATAAGATCAAAATGGGTGATGAATGAATATCTTTTCTACAATAAAAACTTATGGGAAGACCTACTTGGCAGAGCGGAGCCGTATCCCGTTGTATGTCCTGGTTGAGCAGGAAGCCTCGGGACTTTCGGACATTGCACCGGATGGCGCCCAGCCCTTCAATGTCATTGTTCAAGCAAACGGCAGCACGGTCATCTCGGAAATCCTGCAGCCCGCCGAAGACATATCTGACGAACGCGCTCTGCCGCTAAATAAGGGGGAGCTATATGCAAACATCCTCCGGAAAAAAGCGACCCGGATTATCGAGGAAATATCACGTCTGGACCTCGAAATAAGAAACGCACTTGAGTCCCTTCAAGACCTCCAAGAAAAACAGAACAAGTTATTAGAGCATACCCCGGACTACCACTTCGCGCGGCGCGAAGCCTTGATTAACATGATCGGCTTTCTGTTTGTCGCCATAGGTGAAATCGGCCCCCTGTTCGTACTATTCAGCGATATTTTCGGTCTTGACCCCATGAAACTGAGTAGGGAGCTGGTCAAACATCCCTTATCTATTTTTTTCACAATTTGCCTCAGTGTTAGTTTCTTCGCCATGACCCTCCTGACGGCGGAAATGGCGTTTAGGTCAAAACATCGCGCTCTCTGGGTTCTTGCCTTGGCCCTCATAGCGTACCTGACCGCCCGACTCCGCGCTTCACAGACAGTCTCCATGGGAGAGGCGGAAATCACGCCCGTGCTCCTGACTCTCCTCTTCATGATTATCGGCTTTGCTCTCCCGCTTGCAGCCGCCTTCTTTTATATCACCTGGCAGGAAGCCAGAAAGCTCACCGGCCTCGCCGACAGCATGGCCAGGAGGCTTGCGGAAGAAGAAACGCGGGTCAATAACAGTTTTAAAGAAACAACCCGTAACCGCGAGACAGCTGAAAAAGAACTCGAAGGCCTTATCGAAGAATACATCAGGCATTACCAAAAGGCGCAGGAAGAGAGAAAAAGAACCGTTGCTGCCTGGGAACGACATAGAAGATGGACAGAAGCGTACCTTGCGGACGTTAAACTGGCCTACCTTTTCTGGCAGGGCTGGCGGCAAAGAAGAGAAAACATATCGCGAGAGGTGAAGAAACTTCTGCAAATTACCGGCGTTCTTTTTCTTGCGCTGGCTGTTTCTCTCGGCAGCATTCGTGTCGCCTATGCTGAAGCCACGTTCAATATCGTCGCCCTATGCGACCGGAGCACCTCAGCAAATCAATATTCCTGCACTCCGGATATTTTAAGCAGCCTCGGACAGCTCTGGATCAGAAAAGCGGATGATGCCGGTGGCGGTACATTTGAGCTATTCCTCATTGACCAGAGTTTTGATACGACTACAGTCCTTTTCTCTGCCACGTATCCCGACCATTTCCCCGGTCCGGTATCAATGCATAAAAAGAAATGGAAAAATGAGTTTCTCCGTGATCTCTCAGTAAAACTCAAAGATCTGCCAAGTAAGACTGGATCGGCCATTATAGAAGCGATCCATCGAGCCTCATTGCGGATGCCGGATGCAGGTGAAACCGTTATCTACGTCCTATCCGACATGCGCGAAGTGAATGGAGCATTCAATTTTGAAAAACGAGTTCCTACGGAGAAAGAATTTTCGCGCTGGCTCAAGAAAGAGGCGATTGAGCCGCGCTTCAAGGAGGTGAATAACATAGTTGTCTGCGGTATTCATCCGTATACGCCCGAAGACACCAGCCGTATGACAACGCAAAATTATGATCAATTGCTTAAGTTGTGGCAGGGAATATTCAAAACATGGGGAGTAAGAGCAAGCCTCTCTGAGTCTTGCGATTTTAAAACCACGAAGGAGGAATAGCAATGGGAAAAAGTATTTTCATAGCAGGCGCCAATAGGGGCGGGAAAACGGTCACTGATGCGGCAATGAAGTTCTTGCCCGGTTCTCTGGCATATGAAGAGGTCATCGTATCCGACCCTAAAGCGAACAGGGCAAGTGAATTGGCAGACGTATGGAAAGTAAACGGCATCAGGGCAATAAGCTGGAAAGAACCTTGTGAGAAGACTCTTGAGCATGTAGAAACCGATTCGATTCTGCTGTCAATCGACACCATTGCACCCATGGCCAAGATTCTTGAAACAAGCCCTCTACCCACAGAGTGGCAACTTCTTTGTCGGGGCCTGGGGGAAAACGGCCCGGTTCTTGGCCTAAGCGGCACCATCCATGAGGGAGAATCGAAAGACAGGACCGGCTCCATAAATCTGATCAAGGAACTGAGTTCTTTCATCGCGCCTCAAAGCTCAGCAGCAATCAGACAGAATCCGCTTAATGCCGACTATCTCCATGTCATGCGGAAGAAAGTTTCAAATCATAGCGCGGAAAGGCTCATGCTTCTCGATCGGGAACCTAAGGACCTTATCGGCGGGGCCTTGAATCTTTTTTGGGGAGAGAAGAGCTATCCCATGATGGTCGAGAAAACAGCATTGGGCCAGCGGTGGCGTGAAACCAAGGAACAGGCCCTTACCTTGGACCTTCCGCCCTTCTTCAATCCCGGCACATCGTATGCCGTGGCTACTGTCGGGAACAAGAATGTGGACTTCTTCGTTGTGGAGGAATCCAAGGGGCGGCGGTCTATCAGATTTCACATGCCCCTGATCCAGGCTTTGCCTAAAGGATCAACCGCGAAAGGAGATTTCGCTATGGCGGCTGGGATAGCAAGTGCAATAGGATTAGGTATAGCCATGCTTGCTATTGCACCGATGATGATAGCTGCACCGGTATTGACAGCGGCGGTTGTAACAGATTGAATCAGGTGTGTTTTGCCGGGATATGGTAAATCCGTATCCCGGCATTCTTAAGGTGCGTAGCCATGGTCAGTTCAATTATTAAGTTCGTGCTTAAAGTAGCACTCATAATTTGGTTGGTCATTTTTATTATTCAGCGCATCTCATCGTTACGGCTGGACACATTCTTTTTGCCGATACTATTCCTTGTTATCTGCCTCATGTTCATTAAGCGCTGGTTGCCTTTCCTCTACAACTTCATAAAGCGGATCCTCAGCTGGACGTTAAAAGCTACTGCAAGTTGGCTCTGGCAAAATCCTGAAAGAAAGGGCGGGGCGAACGTAAAGCAGCCGCGCATGCGTTGGAGGTCATAGATGAGTATTTTTAACTCCATGTGCCATCATTTGAGCTTGCGGCTGAGGCGTCGGCTCATTGCCTTTACTTATCATCTCCTGATCTCCGTCCTATGCTTCCTAGGTTTTTTTATCGGCCTGACCAAGCTATCGGCAGCAATCCTACTTGCGGATATTCTCACATTTCGGATCATCCCGGTCTTAAGATGGTTTGAAGAAATATTGATAGAGGAGGCAAGCTGCTACAGCTGCGGGGCTGCTATCGACCTCGTGGGCGTCTACAAGTGTGGCTGCGGCTTCGTTTCCTGGAAAGAGAGGCATGCCTTCAGCCCATGCCCTATGTGCGGCAAATACTTTAATTGGATCGTCTGCCCGGAATGTGAAACCACCATCCCGATATAGGAAGTGAGGATATGGGGATTATCGAGGAAAAAAGAAAGTTAATTATGGGCGAAATGGAAGCCGGGCGTGGTGGAGACCGTATTTTCTCTCACCCGGTAAGTCTTGAACCGCCATTCAGGCCGTATCTTGCCCGGCAGCTAGGCAGTCTGCGGGATCCGTTATTCAAACGGCTTTTCGGAGAAACGCAGAAAGTATCAACGGTTGATAACAACATCTCTAATATCGGCGAACTGCGCTTCATTCGGATCAAGCCTTCAAGGGAAGACGAGAACTCCCTGGAGTCCGCCGAACAGTTTGTTTTGTCCCTTCCTCCTGAAAGCCCCTTGAGTTTTGAGGTAATAGGGCACAGCGGGAAAATCAGCTTCCAGATGGCGCTTAATTCTTTTCTCGTTGATCCGGTAATCTCGCAAGTTCGGTCCCACTTTCCCAATATGGAAGCCGTAATTGAAAAGGACCTGATAAAAAGCGCCTGGTCTCCGCAAGCCGTGGGGCGCGCCTATCGCCTGAAGTCGACGCATTTCTTACCTTTGGGCCTCGTTTCTGAGAAAAGCCTTGATCCATTGCGGTCTATTCTCGGAAGCCTGTCAAGTCTCGGACCCAAAGAACTCGGCGTCCTTCAGGTGCTCTTTGTTCCCGTAAAAGAGGACTGGCAGGATAACATGAGGCGAACTTCGCGAAGCCGATATGACCCTTCCCTTTCTCCGTTTGTCGATCTGCCGCAGCTCCCGAAAAGCGTGGACAAGAAGATAGCCAGACCCCTCTACGCGGTTTCGATCCGGCTGCTTGCTTCAAGCGGGTCTATACTTGAGGGTCTCGACCGTTTTTTCAAGCAGTTTGAAAACCAAGATAACGGGATAGAGCCTATATCCGGCAGCTACCCCGTGGACAGCATTCTCTCGCGAAAAACGTTCGTTTACGGCTCTATCTTAAATCTGACCGAGTTATCATATTTTGTTCATCTCCCGGCTCCTGATCTCCTTCTCTCCATGCCGGCCATCGAAGAGGCAGTTAAGACCTGTCCTGCCCCGATAGAATTAACTTCAGACGGTCCTGTCCTCGGCATTAATGAGCATAGAGGGGTGAGAAGCATCGTCCGCCACTCCCGTAGCCTTCCTAACCAGCACGTCTACGCCTGCGGCAAGTCAGGATACGGAAAATCCAACTTGATCCTCAGCACGGTACTACAGAGAATCGAACAAGGCCAAGGAGTCGGTGTGTTAGACCCTCACGGCAGATTGATCACGGAAGGTATATTGCCGCGAATCCCCAAAGAAAGAATCAAGGATACGGTCTACTTTGACGCGGGTGATTTCAGCTTTCCCATGGCCATAAACCCTTTGGCGCATACCGGCAAGAAGCTGGAAAAGGAACACATCAGGGTCGATATGCTTGATTTCTTCGAAGGACTCTTTGACACCGCGCTAGGCGTAACGATCCAACACACCTTGAATTTCGCCCTGGTCACCTTGCTGGAATTCAAGGACTCGACTCTCACGGACATTGAAAGGCTCCTCGTTGATGACGACTGGAGAAATCATCTCTTGGAAAATATCCATGACGAACGCATCCGCATCTTCTGGAACAGTGAGTTCCCGCAGTTGGCCAAAAGAGGCGTCATAACCTCGGTCATGAACAAGCTCTCGCCGCTCGTTCTGCCATCGAGCACGATCGCGCCGATGCTCGCTGGCCGTGAGAACAAGATCGACTTCCTCGACATCATGAACTCGAAAAAGATCTTTCTCGGCAATCTTTCAATCGGAGCCGTAGGCAAAAGGAACAGCCAGCTTCTCGGGAAACTTCTCCTGTCGCGCATCCAGATTTCAGCCATGATGCGGGAAGGCGATTGCCCCGACTTCTATCTATACGTTGACGAGTTTCAAAACCTGACCGCGCCAAGCATGTCTGACATCCTAAGCGGCGCACGAAAATACGGCCTTCATCTTTGGCTGGCCAATCAAGCTATGGACGATATTCCAGCCGCCATCTTTCGCCATGTGTACAATGCCTCGACCATGATCTTCTTTGCCTCTGACTCCCCCTCCGATCAGCTGACGATTGGGAAAACCCTGTCGAAGAAGTTCAAGGCAGAGGATCTCGGGCGGCTCATGAAGGGCGAGACACTCGTTAAGATGGCTGCTAGCACTTTTAACATGAAAACCGAGCGGGTGCCGGGTATCACGACCGATGATCACTCAAGCGAGATCATTGCCGCATCCCGCGCCAATTATGCGGTTGTTTCTGATCCAAATCCTAGCGACAGAAACCAGAAACTGCCATCACGGTCCCAGAAACCACACGCTCAATCCGAACAGATACCAAAACCCATTCGTCCTATCTCAACGGAGGAACGATCTTTTCTTGAGCAGGTGTCCAAATATCCCGGACTCTCCGTCACCAAGGTGTACAAAGAGACCGGACTGAGCGCCTATATGGGCGATAAGCTCAAAACTTCCCTGAAGGAGAAGCATCTGGTCAAAGAAACCACAACGCATCTTGGCCAAGGCTCGCGTATTGCTAAGTTCCTGCTCTTGACTCCAGACGGATTCAAGGCGCTCAATGCAGACTTTGACGAAGGCAAGGGTGGGACACTTCACCGCTATTGGCAGACTGCAATAAAGATTCAAGCGACTAGTATGGGATATACGGTGTCGATTGAGCAACCTATTCCCGATAGCCGAGAGACGGTTGATTTGGTCCTCGTGAGAGACGGCAAAGAGATTGCCGTAGAAGTTTCATCGACCACGAAGGCGGTCCAAGAAATAGGTAATGTGAAAAAGTGCCTAACGGCTGGTTATGAAAACATTGTCACCTTGTTTATGGATGAAGAAAAGCTTCAAGTCTTCGAAGGGCTGTTACTGAACAATCTAAACGAACAAGAACGGTCAAGAGTGTCAGCAGGCGTGATCAATGGATTCTGCCAATTTTTGAAATAGAACAACGCATTCTGCGTATTCTGTCTGAAATACTGTTGATATTCAGAATCAACAAAATCGAATAATAATTCGAGGAGCATACTATGGACACCGGTCAATTAGGCCAACGAAATTGTCTTCCTGAGAGCGGGTTGTTACGATTATGGCAAATTATTGGGGACAGGAGAAAAGGCATCCCGCCGATTATCCCCATAAGCAAATCTTCTTGGTGGGCAGGTGTAAAGTCAGGCAAATATCCGAAGCCAATTAAGTTGTCGGATCGCTGTACATGCTGGTATGTCGAAGATATCCGGAAACTTATCGCACCAATCACGAAGCCATAAAAGATGCGATTGAGGACAAAGAGTATCACATCCAAATGATTTTGAATGGGTATATATTTGGGGATATCAATATAAATCGAATTTATTAAATGGCTATATTATCAGCATATTACAATACCAATTCGATCCCCCTCAGCTCCACCAAAATATTAAGGGGTTAGCTCGAAAGAGCTAGCCCTTTTTCATTTGACTGTGCTAATTCTGTGCTAATCCTATCCAAGACCTCTACACCGCTTCGCAAACTGTCGGGACAATGATGCGCATAACGCTGCGTCATCTTGCTATCCTTGTGTCCGAGCAGTTTTTGAATCATGTAAAGGTCTATTCCCGCTTGCGCCAGTCTCGTTGCGAACGTATGGCGTAGATCGTGAAAGGTAAAATCCTCGATCTTTGCGCGGTCCCGAGCGTTGTAAAACGCCCTCATGAGATTTCTTCTCAGAATCTTTGTTTCTGCCTCGCTTGCAAAGACGATTTTGCTTTCGTTACGATTCTCTCTCGCCTTTGCCTTGAGGAGTTCAAAGACTTTCTGATTCATGGGGATTGTCCGCTTCTCACCGTTCTTCGACTTCACCACGAGTACTGTCTTTCTGAACAGGTCTGCATTCGGCCATTCAAGAGACAGAATTTCATCCTGACGCATTCCCGTGTTCAGGGCAAAGAAAACGATCTCCTGCAGCCAGTAGACCGATTCAATCTTGTTCTCCTTGCGCGTGGGGTGAAGGACGCAGCACTCTAACAACGTCTTTTCTTCTTCAAGGGTTAGCCACCGATCCCGCTCGTTCTGTACCTTGTCCCGCGAGACCCGTTCGACAGGATTCTCCGTACACCACTGCCACTCTCGTATAGCAAGATTGAAAGCATGACGCAGCAGCGTTCGCCGGTGATTGATGGTCGCCGGAGCAAGCTTTTTGTCCCTGCATTTGGCCTTGTAGCTTGAGATGAGACGCGGCGTCACGTCCTGCAACATTGTATCGCCGAAAAAAGTCTTCATCTCCTCGACCATGGCAGTGTCGTTCTTGACGGAGTTGGCTGATTTATTCGGGGTGGAATGCTCCCGCAGGTACTTGTCCAATAAATCACCAAGAGTCTTGTCCGCGCTCGGCGGCTTCTCAAACCACTTCCCTTCCGCGATCTGAGTCAAGACCTTGTGGTAAATCTTTTCAGCCAGCTTCTTGTCTGTTGTCTCCGTCGGTCTCCTAACCTGCTTTCCCTTAAAGGTAAATCTCATCCACCAGACCTGGCCTCGTCTAAATAGTCCCATTACGCCTCCTTCCTGAGACCTCGATGTTGGCCTGGTTTCCCGTTAGACAGATTATATCCAATACCCTTTGCGCTATCAATAGACTTTCTCACAATCCTTTCGATATTCTGCGGTCCTGTTTTTTTCTTCAATGAACCAATTGAATCTGTTGAAGTGGGCTTCGACGCTTCGACCCATGACTTTATTTCGTCCAGATCAAAACGGATCAGACCATTCAGCTTGTGAAAAGGAATCGTCCCATTGTGAACCCAAGAATAAAGCGTGGACTCCTTGACGGTGAGGTATGCGGACAGATCTTTGATCGTAACAAGGGCCATAGGCTTTATGCTCTCCCTTTGATTACTGCACTCTTTCTTTGGCCTGAAGTCAGAGGCCGGGCAAGGTCATTCATCTTCCCATGAAATGCCCGGTTCCATGCGTCCCGATCTGCGTTGCTCTGCGGGTTTGCTCCGGCAGCCTTATTCGCGTGCCTTACCGCTGATGGGATGAGTGCGTTTCGCTGTACCACATACTCTGCATTCTGCATTCGTATCTCTCCTTTTAGAATGGAATCTCGCCCTCATCAAGAGGCGCTGAGTGTTGTTCATTGCTCGTATCCTTCGGCTTGCGCTCCGCCACGACAAGCCAGCCGTCCCAGCCGCTTGCCGGCACGAGGTCGATCTTGACCGACTTCTTGCCGTCGTCCTTGTCCATCAAGACGCCGACCTTCTCCCATCTCGCCTTGCCGTTTTTGTCCTCGGTCCTTTTCCAAAGCAGATCGTATATCTTCACTGTTCCCCCTTTCCTTATTTCCACACGAACCAGACGAACTGCGCCGTGGCGATCCCGACGAGCACCCCGAAGAACGCTTCTCGCGGCGTATGCCCCAAGACTTCCTGCAAGGGTTCGTCTCGTTCCGGTGTCATGAGATTGATGATGCGAGCATGCTTCCCGGCCTGGAGCCGAACGCCTCTGGCGTCGTAGATGACGATCACAGCCAGAACAAAAGCAGTGGCAAAAGTGGCGGTGTTGTACCCGATGTAAAGACCGACAGCATGGGCCGCTGCCGCGACCATCGCGGAATGAGCGCTCGGCATGCCGCCCGGACTTATGCGGAGAAGAAGCGACCAGTCCCATTGACGGGTCTTGAAATAGGTCAGCGGGATTTTGGCGCTCTGAGAAATCCACCACGCGCTTAATGCCGCGATAAGAATGTTGTTGGAAAACACGCCAAGCGGATTCATGCTCTTGTGGCCCTCCTGGATTAGACTTTCACGTCATAGGCCCGCGATACGGTTCTGTACGTGCGCTTCGTTGTTGGATGGTCGAATGCGTCGTCCGCGATCTTCGTGAGAGCGGCGGCGATGGCGCGCAGCTGTTTCGGTGTGTGCGCCGAGCAGTTGCCGTAAAACGGGCCATGCAGCACGGCCAGCGGTTCCTTGTCCAGAGTCTGCGTGAACGTCACATGGATTCTTACCGGATTCATGCCTTTGTTATCCTCCTTCGTCCCATCTCGCCGGGTGTGGCGCAAAGCGGACACTCGGTCTCGGGTTTATGATGCGGCACAGGAACATCGTCTGCGTTGTTAGCCGCACAGGTAACGAGCCAGACCATGTTGCAGGACGGACAGTGAAAGTCCAGGTCGAACGAGCCGTCAGCCATCATCGGAGCGCCACCCCCTGCGCGATAAAGACCTGGCAGGAGTGCTGCGCCTTTACGAACGCGATGTCCTTTTCCAAGTTCCTCGGCGTTGTCTTGACTGCGGTGAACATGTCTCCGCATTTCGGGTATTCAGGGTTTACGTAGATGATCCAGAGCGCTTTCTGTTCCAATCAATGCCTCCTATCTGATGCGAAGATGGGTTCTCTCTGTGACAAGCCGTGCGCCGGGCACGTCCTCGCCGTTCTTGAGAGCTGCCAGCATGCCGGTCTTGTCCAGTTCAGTGATCTGCTTGATGCGGATGAACTTCGCGGGAAGTTGGTCCTCCGCGAGGATCTCCACGCTCGGCGGGTTCTTCTGGATGCGGAGGGTGATGGTTGGGGATTCGATCTTTGGCACGTCCGCTTGCTCCATGCATCCCTTGATGTATGCCATAAGCCGCGTCCGGAGATTCTCGGCGACCTTCTTCTTGCGCTGGAGCCGGGCTATCTCCGTCTCGATCATGGATTCG